>Ga0315914_1005292_pt1 | contig 18842 bp, 10 predicted proteins | sample MpolenodulesMG_FD_203920 | JGI IMG/M metagenome (GOLD analysis project Ga0315914, IMG submission 203920) | Medicago polymorpha root nodule microbial communities from Los Angeles, California, United States - elongated nodules | ecosystem: Host-associated > Plants > Roots > Nodule | place: USA... | reverse complement strand
AGATATGTGTCCATCTCCACTGCCGCTACCTCATGTTGGTTTTGGGTCTTCAATTGGCTTATGGATTAATTTGGGTTCTTGGTTTTGGGATGTTTTCTAGCTAAGTCCCTTTCCGATATGCCTTGTTTGCGCTACCACTCCACCTGGTGTCTGCTTTAGGGATTTGTTTCCTAGATTCTAGTGGACCAGTCACTTTTAATTCGGGATTGGGAATTAGTGTTTGACTAGTTTCAAATTTTTGGGTTGGTTATGGTGTGTTCTCCGGTAGACTGAAAGTTAAGGGGTGTCATTGTGATTCGTTTCTCAAATTTGGTGGGCCGATCACTTTTAACTCAAGTTTTTGGGCTTGAAATGAGGTCTTCTCCAATGGTTATGAGAACTTGAGGTTCTATTTGCAAGGATTTTGATCGGTTGGATAGTTTTTGGAGGGGTTTTGGTGGACAACAATCGATAGGTGATTGAATTTTGTTTTTATGGTCACACGCAAGGAAGTGTGGGGGTTTCACTTTGATTTAGGTGTTAGACTTTGGTTTTGTTGGTTAGATTTTTTATTGGTGTTGGTGGTAGCCCTCAGAGTAGATGTGTGTCTATATAAGTGTTGTTATAATTTTTCTTTTGGGTATTCCTCGTACATACAACACCTTTGTTTTGTAGTTTCAGTCCTTTATCCCTTCTCCGTCTTGTACAGAGACTTGATTATAAATAAATTTTATCATTAAACATAAAAAAGAAGGTATTTTACGTGCACAACTTTAACCATTTTACCTCTAAATGATTGCATGTTGATTTGTATTAAAGACAATTTTTATTGAAGACATGTGGTATACAAGGACTAAGATTACACAAGAGAAAGATTTCCCTAGAGATGATCTCCCCCCACCCCTAACTTTCTATTTTAACTTTTCCTTAACCAAGGATGGGCACACCTCTCTAGATTGAGTCGTTGTTTGACAGGCAATCATGACTTGGATACTATTTCAGTCTCATACTCTTTTGTCTCTCTCTTTTTGAATGATTTTTCTCTTTTCTTTTATAGCCTAGACTTCTCTTTTTCTACTTTCCTTTAGTTGATGTTTTTTTTTCAGACATTCTTTTTCTTTGGTTATTAGTGATTAGTATGAAGTATAGGGTTGTTTAGCCTTCTAACATAAAGAGGTGTATTGTGTACATATTTGAAGCAAATAGACTTCACCTCACTTATATAAACTTAATTTGTTTTTATTTATCTTCACTGAGGTGAGAAAGATTATTTTCAAAAGAGTTAACAGCAAAATCAAATGTGTCTCATTCTTTAGCATTCCAGGAATAATAAAGCATATATGAAGAAAAGAAAAAGGCTATATGAAAGCCTAAAGTAGAACCAACCTACTTGTCTACCATAGCATAGCATAGCATTGCAACTTCAGATCTAACATAACAATTTTCATTTATTGTAATTCATTTTTAAATCATGGATATTTATTTTACATCAAACAAGTGTCAACAAACAACATCATCATCGTCATTATCAATGTTTGTCAAACAAATCGAGTATCATTTCAGAAAACCTCATATCTTGATAAATAAATAGTGTTGTATAATTTCCGTAAGTTTAATTAAGTTGGTAAGGATATTGCATATTATATGCAGGGACCGGGGTTCGAACCTCGGACATCCTACTTCTCCACATTTAGAATGTGCAAGCTCGCCACTAGGCTATTGAGAAAAAAATACATATATTGTTGTATGGGTATTTAAACAATGCAATACTTAACATTTTTTCTTCATTATTATTCCAGAGCCATTTCATTCATTGTAATGATGATATATGCCATAAATCACATAAAATGGCACAACATTAGTGCAGAAAATGAAACTGAGATCTATCTTATTATATAGAGATCCAAATATCCAAATTGAGGGAAGAACAAACATGAGATCACTTTCTAAAATAAATATAATTGAACATCACTTTTGATTTTACATCAGTTACATATGTATACATGTTACTTTTTCACTATTTCGTGTGTTCTTATCACAAACACAAAATAGCAAAATAACAAGTCTAAGTAGAGCAACAATGATACACAAACTAAATTTGATGGCTCCAACAAAGGTACTTACAAGACTAAAAGAGTGAAATCTAAAGCTGTCTGTAAGCTGTTACCTAGTGTCTTATAACGTCTCATTGAAACGTCGAAACAATTTCTCCATTTCAAAATCAAATTTACAGTATTGTCATACAGCTAAATCAATGATTCTTATACCTTTCAACTGCAGATACTGCTTCTAGTAGGATACTGCTTGGTAGCTTCATCTATTTACTATCTATACGATTATGAACATGGTGTAATATAATCGATATCAAACAGAACGCATGAATCAGAGACTGAAGGCAGAAGCTTCTTCCCTCTAATCCAACACGGTATCAATGATGCAATCTTAATGAATATTTGAGGTGGATGAACTTTGTTCCTTTACCCTATAATTCTACATCTCCGTATAAACTTATTAGAGAAGTTTACATATCTACTCCATAAACTTCGATACTCTAGGAAACCAATTTCAAGCCATGGTTTAGCAGGGCCACTGAAATGGATAACAGAAGCAGCTTCTAGACTCTCTTTGCTAATTTCTTCGGAATTATAGCGATAACCTAAATCAGTCACAAGCACTGATGGATCTATAGGATGTACTTGACCATGAAATGCAATCAAGGAAGGTGGAAGAACTCCTGGATTCCACAATGCTGTCCCAGACTTGAGGTTCTGTGAAACCAGATAAGTACATACTGTTAATGTACGATGACAATAATAGGGAATAAAACCGTACCATTATCAAATAAATAATGCAGTATTATGTGGAATTCATGTAAATCTGACAACTTCATGTGGAACTCATTCCCAAAATTATGGAACAAATATGTATATTATCTAATACTCCCTCCGTTCCTGATCTTTGATCCTTTAAGGTATAGAGCCATTTACCCTTAATTATATCTTGGTTTACCATGACAACCAAAGATTTTGGAAAAAATAAAAAGCCTAAAAGACCAAAGATTAGGGACGTAGGGAGTAAGAGAATGTCTGTTTAAACAAAAGTGTTAAAAAAAAAAGCACTTCTAAATAGTGTTTTATACAAGTATGCAGAATGTAATGCAGTGCCTTAGCCCTATTAATATTGCTTAACATAGTATAAAATAATTAAACATTGTATAAAAATTCAAATAAAAAAACACTTGTAAGGGAAAATAAGAATTTAAACCTTTGCTGGTTTAATCACTACGCATATGGGAAACCATAACACATTATGTGGCAGAAAATAGTGATTAACTTAAACAAGCACATTACATCATACACTTACAAGTTTCAACCATTTCCGGTAGGTCTCTGTTATGTTTGTTCTTCGCCAAGCATCAAGATCTAATACATTCATGCCGTAGAGCCACCCACATTGTTCACCGTTGAAACTCGATGATATGAGAGGATGTGAAAAGTTCAAGTAGTTCATGTATTTACTTCCAGGGCAGCAGTTGTCTTCACACCAAGACTTGAATACTGAACCACTGACTTTGCCATTAAGATCTACGTCCCACAAAGAAGATATGTCATGTTGTACTACAACATCATCATCTAAGAATACTATCTTTTTGAGATCCGGAAAAAGCTGTCGTGGTCCACAAAAACCATATCAGCATGAAAAGTTCATTAACAAGCATTCAGACTTGATATTAGGTATTACTTATTATTCAATCAAAGGCTGCCAAAAATAACTAATTACCTCGGGCATATAAATGCGGAGTTGGTTCATCAAAGAAAGGCTGCTAGGCCGTAAAGCATTCAAATTACTATAGTCAATGTTCTTTTCTTTATCATAGTAGTGCTTCCAAGTTAAGTGATTAGTTTCAAGCATCTCTTTAACACCAGCATTCATTTCTTCAGACCAATCATATTGGTGCAATCCCTTAACTTCAACAACAGCTGATTCAACAGAATTGGTGGCAAACCAAGCATGCATTGAAGCATAAGTTTTTTTGTCGGTAACAATATGAAAAACTAATTTTTCAGGATTGAATGAATTTTCAAGCGTGGAGGCTACAACAACAGAGGCGGCAAGGACATTATCAGTTAGGAGAACTAGGTGATGAAGAGTAGGGTCCGAAAGGCGAGAAGCAAATTCAGGAGGAGGCAGGCGAGATCGAGCCATGGCATTTACAGCATATTCTTCAGCCAACTTAAGACAAAGACAGTGTAAACTATGGGGAACACCGTGTGATGCTAGATGCCAATAAACTGACTCCTGCTGTTTTGCTGTTTGCACCTTGTGTTCCATCTGTGATAGCTGAATATGTACAGAAGAAATTGCATGATTTGTTAGAGGATTAAAGATTCACAAAATCTGTTTGCTGAATCAAATATTTGTAGCTGACAAGAGCATACGCACTATGTAGCATTGACACAGACAACAGACACAGCACTTATACTGACACATCGACGTCTGTATTAAATTAAGAAAATGGAATGATTGAATTTAACTACATGAGTCGGTGCCGTATATAGGTCTCCGACACCGACACCGACACGTATCGGACACCGGACATGTCTTCCCCATCTGAAGTGTCGGTGATACTTAGTATATGCATAAATGGCAAACAAGTCAACAAAGATATTCATTTTCGGACTTTGATTATGATGGAACCTTTACCAGCATTCCTCATAATGATCCTAATCGGAAATACATACACCCTTTGTGGTTCAAAAACTCAATTAACTAAACTCCTTATACTTCCACATTGTTCAACATAGCATACACCAATTAACCTTTTTTTTTTTTTTTTGAAAAATCAACAATTAACCTAATGAGCGTGGTTCGATAAGTTGAAGATGAGCTGTGGTGTTTTGAACCACAAGGTTTTTTTTTTTAAAAAATAACCAATAGTTAAGGGGATTTCTTGCATTTTAGCTTACTTTTATCTTGCATCAGGGAAACTACCATGAAACATTAAAAGATCAAAATTGGAATAGGACCAATCAATTCTTTAAGCTACAATTTGTCTCGGTAAATTTAATTTTATGCTAACTTTTTATTCCACATTCCTGATCAATTACATATTCTCTACAGAAATGCAATCGGAATAATGTATCCCACAGAATTCAGTTGCAAGGCACATTATTATGTTTCATTTTGTGAATGTCTAGTGCATTAATATGGTATGTTTATTAGTTTACTTGATTTGGCTTATCTTGATTTTTCACTCCTGAAATATGCACACTGACCCAGAAGGAACCAATAAGGAATGAAATTGAAAATGAAACATCATAATCATTATATAGATTAACTACCAAAAGTAAAAAATTTACATACCATGGCTTTGGTCTTGAAAGCAAAAGCTTTGAGGTCTTGTTTTAAGACCATCTCTTTCACAAGTTCATTGAATGACACTGCTCCTTCATTATCATTAATATTGCCATCATTTGCTTCCATTAGCGCTCTGGTTAGCTCATCTCTGAGTTTCTACATGCATTCACAGAAGAAAAAAAAATTAACATAAATTAACTTCTTTTTATTAAAATATACAAGTAGGTGCAGAAGGGTCTAAACAAAGTTAAATGATTCATATGCTCATAGCTTCAATAATATGTGTCCAGGTTTTGCACAGGTTTATCTGGAAAATATCAAAATTGATTGAATTGGCTCTTAATTTGACAAAATCACGGCAACAACGTAATTTTGTTGAAACTACAAAGTATATCTTTTGTCAAAACCACATTGGCATATCATGATTCTGTCACACTCGTAGTCATTCCAAAATCGCCAAAATTGTCTTGGTTGATTAATTTGTTGGTAAAAATGCAGATGTTTGGTTAAATTGATTTAAACAAATCAATTACAAAAATGGTATTGGTTGGATGATGTCATAGAGTAGATGCAAATGGTCCCAAAGTAGAACAAAGAAAGATCATGAAGCCCTTTTGAGGCAGAGAAGAAAAAAGTTGTAATAATAGCACTTACAGAAAAAGTAGAAGCAGAAGATAAAAACAAATAGCAGTATAGGTAGCATTCATAGCCATGTCCCACAGATTGCACAAATGCAACTTGTGCAAGTAACGACAATGCACTACCAATTTCACAGGAGTATAAAGAAATCTATTATTTGTCAATTACTCAATTTAGATCAACTTAGTTCTTATAAGTTATATTGTGTATACTACCAATCCTTCCACAATGTGTGTAAGAAAACACTTTCATTATCAAAACTATATCCCAAACAATGTCATGCTTTTTAGGAAGTAATTTTTCTTTTTACAGATTTTTGGAAAGTATTATCTGGTCATTAATGTTTGCTTGTATTTTTAAACTACTACTACTTATTTCATAATCTAGCTTGAATTTTGATGAGTGTGTACGTGTAAACCAGTCAGCATTTTTATGTTCCTTTAACTGAAATAGATTTTTTGACAATACTTTAACTGAAATAGATAAGCACCCAAGATTAATTTTGTTTTGGTCTGTTACCACCCAAGATTAATTAAGTTAACAAAGAATGTCACGTGAACAAAATACATAAGATGTACCTAATAATCCCTTCAAGAAAAATATATGAGATGTACCAAAAATGTAGACATGTGGTATGTTTATTATAATGGGTCAGGTTTCTCTGAATACACATTTTGTTACTTTTCCTTTTGTCTTTTACTCTTATTAACTTTGATGCATTGATAACTGATTCACTACCGTCTGACAAACGACTCTAACAACATGAACTGGAATTTTCGAAAGAAAAGCTGGAATACAAACTACTACAGTATATGATACGAACATATATGACATGCCAACAAAAAAAAGAGAGAACTGAATTAAAGATATAATAGGATATAATATGTTTATTTCTAAATTTTCTTCAAATAATAATTGATTAATGCACATGTTATTCCATGTTTAATATATAGGGTGTTATTGATTCAAATTTACCAAATTTATTTTTAGGAATAACACTCCTTGGAACATATAGATGGGATTTTTATTCCAAGGTATATAGAAAAAAGATGTTTGTTTAAAATTATAATATTCCCGGGAACCATAAAAATAGGGATTATAATAGATAATTATATATGAATTTATTCCTATCTTCATAGGAACTTTATTCCCACCCTTTTCTTTGGGAAAATTTTCTATTCCGATGAACATTTTATACCCGCGAATAAAATTTGGTAAACTTGTAACAAACATAGACATGCATATTTCTATCTTTTTATTTATGGGAATATATGAATTTTCTATCTTTTTTAGGGAATGTTTAATATATAGTTAGACTAGATTACTTTCAACTTCTATGATTATGATTATTAAAAGTAAAGATTTACCATAGTTTAAATTTACACACGGTCAATGTAAATATATTTTACACTATCAATTGTAAAAAGATATGATAATCATGAAAAGAACATTTGACTTTATAATGACAGCATATAAATACAATAACTTTTACATTTTGTCTTGTTTACATAAATTCGTTTCACTAGAGATAATTTTATAGACATTGTCAAACATTAAATGTAGACAATTTTATCAAATGAAATTTAAACATTGAATAACCTCATGTTATTAACTAACTTTAATTCTTGATATGGTTGTGTAAGAAAATTTAACATTGAAAAGAGTTGGAGTAGCACTTATCGTAAAAATATATAGTGGAAAGTAAGATTATATGGTATTGGCGTGTAAGAAAAAATGTGTAAATTCTATAGTAAAGAGAGTATGTTAGATGTAAGGCAATTCAATCAAATCACTAGACGAACAAAGATAAAAAAACTAAAAAAAATATGTTGAAATTATCGAGTTCATAGAGATATTATATATGATAGAACCTTATAACGTTATTTGATCTAATAGGCAATAACTTACTCCAATCGTATAAATATACCGCATTAATATTCGAAAGTGTGTAAGAAAAACATTTCTCAAACTAAAATCTTATGTCAAATAGCATATTTGCCTCCAAACTCAAAACCTTCACAAATTGTAAATAATCACAGACTTTGTCTCCAAACCCAGAACCATGACAAATTTGTAATAATTGCCAATTTGACATTGTACTATTATATCAAATAAAACGGTCCACAAGAATCAGACATTATGATAACAAACATCAAAATTAAAATAATTCTTATTATATAGTATTCTTTCTTGTCAATCTCCAATAAGTGTCCTAGAACATTGTCGGTAATCACTAGTTGCAATTTGTTAACAAAGCACGGGTCACATTTGTCAAACTAAACCCTATTTAAGCCACTTTGTGTGAAAAAGGAACCTAGCTTTTCATTAACAACCACAAAAAAACTATTTAAAATTAATTAAGAATCTCCATTTTAATAATGTTTTTCTATAATCATTACTTTAACTCAAGTTAATCCAGTAACGTGAATTGCCCAATATTTTGACAAAGCATGGACAAAAAAGTACGTGTGACCAAAAATAAAGAATACTACTACACTAGTAGTTGTGGAAAAATATTATTTAATAAAAATTGTCAAATAAAATAAAAACAAAAAGATTAATTTCCATAAAAAGACACTTACCAGTGACGTGTCAGCTCCACTGAAAAACCTCCACCCAGCACATTCTGCAACAGTCATTTTCACCAATGTACAAACTAACATCAACTTTATGATAAAGGAGGAAATTACCTATTCCATAAAATCTTTTTCCTTAAATTTTTTGACAAATATTTTTATTTAGTATTTTGGGACCACTAAAATAAATTTAAAAAGTATAACTCTTAAAAAAACACTAGAAATTATTGAGTAAGAAACAAAACACTTTAGATATTATTTCCCTAAAAAGAAATGAAATTGTTTTTTTCAAGTATATATATTATTTCCCTAAAAAGAAATGAAATTATTTTTATTCAAGTAATTTAGTAGTTAGAAGTTCATTTTTTTTTTAAATAAATAGGCAGGGTGTCAGTTTGAACTCCGACCCCATGCATATATAATATTATTGTCCTCATGAGCTTAACTCAGTTCAAATCTCCACCATCACCATAAAATAATGCAATATTTCTGTCAACCGAGTTATGTTCACTAGAACTATAATCTCCTATTTTAACTTCATAATAATATTTAATAACTAAAAATATTGGAAACATTAAACTAGAATCCCACATTAGCTGTAAAAAATTTCCTGTGTAAAAAAATAGTAAATGCATTGAGACTGAGTAAAATTAAAATTTACCAAATTAAGAAAAATGCAAAAAGAAAAGAAAAAAATTACCCTCTACCAAACCGTTAAAAATTACTCAGTTACCGAACGGTAAAAAAACACAAATGGAGTAAAAATTACCCAATGAAGAGCAAAAAGTAGCAGATTCAAGAACCAAGATCGCAACTCTAACAAAAACAAACGGCAACAAGATCCCAAGCACTAACACCACCGGAAGCACCGTCCGGAGTGAAATCCGGCGACCGGAAGAACCGCTAACAGTCGGACTTCCTCCTCCCGCCGTTGCCGTTGTATCCTTCGCCGATCCCTTACCGTTTGATATTGTTACTCGTTTTATTCCCTTTGCTGATATGTAAAACTTCATATCCTTGATTCCATTAACTGCTCTTAAAAACTGTTCGGATTTTCTTTGTTTGAATTGAATTAGCACGAGATCTGAAGGTGAAGGTGAAGGTTCATTAATGAACTATGAAGTGTACAGTGATAGAGAAAGAAAGAGAGAAGAGAGTGTGAGGTTTTGTTTTGTGTTTGTGTTTACTATAGTGTGAAAGAGAATGAACAAAATTGTATTTGTAGTTGAACCAATACAACAAAGTATACTTTAATTTATAAGTTTTGTTAATGAGTTGTACCCAAAAAAGAAGTTTTGTTAATGAGTGACTTTACCACATTGGTTAAAGAAATTATTAATAGAAACTTTATTTAAAAAATATAAGTTCTTACTTCTGTTTTAGCAATAATTATATCACTTTTTATGCAAATTTACTTATTTTAATATTTTAACTAATGTTTTAAATGATACTCATTAACATTCTCTTTAATTTATAAATAATTTTAGTGCAACAAAATTTTAATCATACATGTAATAATACGTTATCATACCACTTAATGAACTAAAAACACATGATTTTTATACCTCGTTAATTAATGTAGCAAAGCATCATTACATGTATCTCTAAAACTTTGTTACAATGTTGTGGTGCGTATAAATTAATCTTAAAAAAATATTCGCTAGTTTACATATAGTTTTTGATACATTTCTTAGTGAAAGAAAAAAAAATTAACAAAGGAAACAAAGTTAAAAGAATAAACAAATTGTAACACATACTTTTTTTAAAAAAATTAATTTCATGGACCTGGATAGTTTGGTTAATCTTTTGGTCTTTTTAACAAGTGTACTTATGACATTTGTTAAAGATTCTAAAATATATATAATTGGTAGGTTTTATGTTGGAAAAATTATTTTCCCAAATATCAATGAGTTAAAAGCATCTATTTCAAGATAAAAATTCTTCTTTAAACTTCTTAACAAATGTCCTTAAGGCAACTAAATGAGATGTTAAGGGGTCTTTTATAACTTAATCAAATGTTTTCTGTTTAAATTTAGTTGTAAGAATGCAATGATCTTAAATTTTTTGCGGAATAATTTTGTACCTCATTGTAGCCCTTTTTATCTCGAGATTAATATTTGTAGTTGTGTACGACCGATGCTTGATTTGAGAATTAAATTTATTGTTTAAAACATGATTTAAGGATGTCGATGAAGTTGGTCGATTCACATGGTAAACACTTGGTTCATACCACACGATCAGAGACGGATGTATGTTCATCCATGTGTGGGCTTGTGCCTACACTAAATTTTTAGAAACTATTATTTTTAGTAGTATAATGTATCAATAGTTGACATTTTGACCACATGGCTCACACTTATCACAGATTATTTCTCTTTTGGCCCACACATATCATCCTATATCTCAAATTCTTTCTTGATAGTATGAATATTATCAAGAATCGGATGTGAAATTGAATGAGAGATGATCGGTTAAATGATTGTTTATATATTTATATAGAGATAGATATTTTTATTGATTTTCAAAAATAAGAAAATCATTCAAAGTTTCCATAATATGAAAAATTGTAGAGGACAATTATTAATGCTACAATTTTTTTATATGGTGCCCCCACTATTCAAAAATCCTGAATCCGTCACTGCACACAATGACTAATTAAACTCAACACTAATATTACTCTCTTATAATCGTATAACATTAATGTTGAAACAAGTGTTGATTCATACCACACTATGACTAATTAAACTCAACATGAGACTTATTAGTGTTTATATTTCAAGTGAGAGTAATATGTCTCATGTTGGATGAAAAAGTGAATGTTAAACACTTTATAAGTGGAATGATTCATAAACCTAATGTCTTAAATTTTGAGTCAAAATATAGTGTATCTCACCTGTATGATTGTTCAACGGCAGATGAGATGATTCCCAAAACTCCAATGATCCAACAATTACTTCACTCTTTAACTCTCACGCCGAAGTCAAACTAACCTTATAACTCCCTTCATAAAGCTTACTATGGCTTCATGGGATCCTTTACCCCATCACATTTTTTTAAGTTTTGATGTTTGTGTTAGCGTGAACAAATTCTAGAATGTAACTCACCTAAACTACTAAAAAATAAATATGAATATCAAAATAACTAATAAAAGAGACACTTATAAATGTTTTTACAATTTATAAGAATTTTATCGATTAGACAAGAGAAAATAGTAGTATTGTTTTAATTTTTGAAGTACAGAAGAATTTAAAATGAAAAAGTTTTGTACCGAAAGTGTGGAATGGAAAGCGAAACCGCGTTTAATGCAGCGGGAAATTATTAGATTGCCATGGGACAAGCTGGCACGTTAGTGAATCTTGCACTTGATTTTATACTTTTTGCCACTGTTGTTTCAAGTTATTTACGATTTTGACATTAACATTTTATCAGATACTATTTCACTCGCCGACACTCCTACTGACGACTGTAGGTGGGCTCGGGTTTGACGTCTTATGTCGTAAGGTCGTTTTTGTCACAACAAAAAATAACTCAAATTTTATTTTTATATTATTCCTTTAAAAAATTTGCTGAAATTTTGTCTTTTAAATGTTTATCGATGTGAAGACCTTTCATCCTTGCCGTTTAGTCAATTTATGTATATTATTTTCATTTGGGAGATTAGTTAATTTTTTTTTTTTGAAGAAGCTAAAATGAAATATATTAACACATGAAAGCGCTATTCCCGGCACAGGGTGTACCAAGGAAAGGTAGCAAAGTCTGGACAATTAATTACAATGGGAGACCGAAACAATAAAATGAAAGCAACTTGAAAGAAGCTATTAGCCTATGCCCAAAATGGTGAACGGACTAAGCCACCAGCCATGAAAATTGAAGGGAAGAGTAATGTACTTCTCCTTCAACCACATATAGGAGATGGCCTTTATCCTATCAACCACATGAAGAACGGGGCTTTCGGAGCCATTAAACAACCTATTGTTTCGTTCCTTCCAGATTTCCCAAATTGTTGCATACCAAATAACCTGTAACAACGAATGCCGCTTGTTCCCAATTCCACCGTTGTAGCTAAACTGGTTAAAATGATCAGGCACAGAAAAGGAGTTGCTCACTGAGACACCAATCCAACTGTAAATCGAATGCCAAACTGAACCCAAGATATTACAATGTAAGAATAAATGAGAAGACGATTCGACTATGTCACACCCTGCCACACACGTCCGAGAATCATGGTTAATAACACCTCGCCGGAGAAGATTGTCCTTTGTAGACAACCTATCCCGAAATAACCGCCAAGCAAACAACACCACCTTGAGGGGCACATCCTTATGCCAAATCGAAGCAGCATCAACAGATAGATCCACCTGCGGATGAGTCGTCACTTTAGTCTCTGAATGCAGATAAATTATAAAATAGTCCATGAATGTAGATTTTGTTAGTCAATTTAGTCCCTAAATGCAGACTCTGTTAGTCAATTTAGTCCGTGAATGCAGGGACTGTTTTGCAATTTCTCTGCATCCATGAACTAAAGTGACTATTTCTTTCTTATTAAGAGACTAAAGTGACTAATTCCCCTTTTAATTTCTAATGAATTTTTACTAAAATGTTTACAATATTACAACATTTCTTGCACAAAGATTTGCAAATTTGAAACAAAATATAAATTTTTAAGCGTAAAAAACTAAAAAATTCATTTTTATTTACTTCATTTTTTGTTAATTTTTATTTAAACGATTGAATCATAGATCTTGACATAAGACCATTGTGTGCATCTTCACTCCATTTAGGAATCCTCCATTTATCCTTTTTCATTTTATAGATGTGTGACATGTGTCAAAAATAAAACCAAGGGTTATGATTAAAAGGCAAACAAGAAATATTCGTTTAAAGAAAAACCAAAGATAGTTGCCTCTTTTCTCTGATAGTTATCCCCCTTCTTCTCCTCTTGATACTTGTAAAATTTGTAATCTATTATCATTTCTTCAAACTGTCCAAGTCCTTATATAGGAGAGAAATGAGAGAGCCGTTGTTTGAAGATTACCAACTTACCAATAACTTCCTTGAGAAGCTTTGAATAAGATTAGAAAACTTTGCCTCAAATGGATAATGTCGGTGAATAATACAAGTAGAGTCATTTGCTTCTTATGAAATTAGTTGTTACATTTTCTTTGTTATTGAAGGTTTTTTTTTTGTTTCTGCACGTGGTCAGATGAAGACAAACAATATTATCAAAACTTTGAAAGCGACATTCCATTAAAAGAAGACAAAATTGGTCAGAGTCACCCAGACTGCTGACGTGTCCTTCAGAACTTGCTTCTTTCAGAGTTTGAGTCCATCAGAGCTTGTTCTTATCAGAGTCTTCAAGGTTCGATGCATCTTTTGATGAAAGCTTTGACTTTTTGTTGGCCTTTCTTGAGATCATGTTTTAAGTCTTCATAAGTTTCCAATTCTTCTCTTGAATACGAAAATGCTTTCCTTTGTGTTGAGAGTTTGATGTATCATAACCACAAGCATGACTTTGAAGTCAGAATTTAATTATATGCTCCTGCATACTTGAACACATATTAGAACATCCAATTGTTCTTTCATACATTATTATCATCAAAACTTTAAATACATTTTTCTAAAACATGCTTTAGTTCACCAAACTAAGCCCCCCAAGAGTCTTATCCTCCAAAGACTCTCCATTCTTTCACTTGCTACTTACCTTTGTCACTATTTGTTACAATTTTATTGAGTCTTAAACTGAATTTGATTTTGTTTTAAAAGTGTTAAAATTTGGTCAATTTGATGAGATGCTAAACCGGTAATTACCTTTTCAAAAATAGCAGCATGGATTAATACAGAAGCGTGTGTTAGTCCACAAGTGCCAAAGTGTTTGTCTACCGAATTTCGTAATAAATTATTGGGTTAAAATGTTTTTTTTTTCCTTATAAATATAGTCAATTTCGTTTTTAGTTCTCATAAAAAAGTGACATGTTTTTAACCCTATAAAATTTTCTAAAATGTAGTTGTAATCATTGTTAAATTAAAATTTGTTCATTTATACTTAGATTTTTGAATGATTTTTTAAATAATTGTTTAACACATTATACTTTTAAGTGGTGTTGATACACTTATAATTTTAGACATGAATTTAACTGAGATTGATAATTTCTTTTGGAGTACTGTGATTGATAATTTTAGGCGTAACAGAAAAATTGGTACAACTTATGAGTCACGATGGTTGAGACTTGTTATTTAATTTTTGTTGCAGGTTGTTTTACTACAAAAGAAATTGTTGAACTTTTGTTGTATCAGTTTAAGGAAAGGAGATCAGATCAATGTAACATCTAAGGGGCCTAATGTTGTCCCGCCAACAAGGTTTGTGGTTCCAAAATGAGACCATAGGTTTGCAGTTTGAGAATCTGGTTAACAATAATAGAACATGTGCCACAACCTGGCAAAGCAATTATATTTGTCTGTGTCAATAACCTAAGCTACAAGAAACATCAATTTCTTGTTCATTATTCTATCATTGTAAATTTATGGATAGTGTATGGGTATCTTGAGTAAATTATTTAAAAAATTTATTTTTGAAAATCCCTGGTATTGTGCATAATAAATTTATATCAAAGAGATGATACACTTTGCCTTGGTAACTGATTTCAAATTTGATTCTCACCGGTCACCACCAATAAATACGGTTAAACTAACAATTAACATATTAACATTGACCGTTTAAAAAACAATTAATTCATACCATTTTGAATAAGTGTTACTGTATTTGTTAATAAAAAAAGTGTTAACCAGTGTTTTTAATGTTGGTTGTTCGATATGAAAACTTTCTAATTGAAGTTATAACTTTATTTTTGGTTTCTGTCCAGAGATAAGTTACATTCTCCAGATTGTAATGGGTCTTGGCATATTCAAATCATCCAGTTTCGACAATAAGAAATTCAAATCCTTTATGAAGAGGCAAAGTCAAAGATTGGAGACACGTGGAAACATGTTAAATTTTTAGAAGACTTACAATTTTTAGGACCATTAGTTTTTGTTACTTCTTATTATGTACTCCCTCCGTTCTTTTTTAAGTGTCTTTTTAGAAAATTAACACTAAAATAACGATATGAATTTTTACACATTTTCTTCCTATTATACCCTCATTTTAATCCACTAATAAATTGCTATTTTTTTACACACTTTATCTTTTCAATAAATTTAACATGTTATCTTTCTCTCGTAACAAACAATTGTCAGTTATTATCTTTTTTTCCAACAAATTCTTCTTTTTTTTGCACGCTCTCTCTCATAACAAACAATTGTTAATTTTTTAAATAGTGTGCACATCTTTTTAATTATTTTAAGTCAATATAAAAATTATAATGATGAAACTTCTTCTTCTTCATTGTCATCTTGTTCTTGTTCTTGTATCTTGTCAAATTACTCTTCAACTATTGCCCTCTCTTCACCTCTCATCAGCAGGTTCAATGAGTCTTCCACTTTTCTTCCGTTTGAACATTCATGAAGTCTTTTATTTTTCTTCTCTCAAATTTGTTCTTTTACTTTGCACTTGAAATTTTTAACAATTGCTACTCATCTTATTTGTATAATTTTAACTCTTCTTGGAACCATTGTTTGTAACAAAATTTTGTTTAAATTTGAAGATAACAAAAAACAAACTTTGTTTTAAGAAAAAAAACATTGTTTAAAAAAACAAATTTTAGTTTTCCAAATAGATAGCATTAATTAGTTTTATTGAAAAGGATAAGAGTAATTGACAAAGGGTATAATTGACAAATCATACCCTTAAAATACCAAAAAGACAGTTAAATAAGAACAAAAAATTCACCCTAAAAATACACTTAAAAAGGAACGATTGAAGTATATAAGAGTTTTTCATAAGAAATAGGGATCACAAATCAAAAACATATATCTTTATGCCCGAAATATCCAAGTCACGTAGAGGAAAGAGTAACAAGACAATGTATGTGTCCCAATGAGCTTAACTCATTTGGTAAGGGATAATGCGCAATATGTGCAGGGGTCGGGGTTTGAACTCCGGACACCCCACTTATTCATCTTTAAGGTGAATTTCTCTAGCCACTAGGCTACTTAACAAAAAAAAACAAGACAATGTATGTTTGATTTGATGTACCATCTTTTATACATGCAATGCAAATCATTTTCTTTTAAATGTTTTTCTTTCATCTTTAAAGTGTTATTTCCTTTTAAATCTCTGAAAAACCTTTGTTGATTATGTCGAGCAAGACAATTATCTTCATCGTTTTTACTTGCAAGTTCTTGAACATCATGAACATTCAAACATTTTATGGAAAACATTTGCACAATATATCCTATGATTTTTAGTTTGATTTTGAAAATAATAAATTTAAAACTAACGTTTGTTTACCAAAATCACCGATAAACAATAAGTCAATACAATTGAAGAGAAAATAATATTGAATAAACCATCAATTTATTCCTCTCATTTCAATTTAATTCATAAACTATATCTATACTATATATAAAGAAAACAATCTCTTTAAGCTCTTTTGGGTTGACTTTTTCCTTCCAAAAATGCCATCAATTTTAAATACAAATAACACTTGTAACAAATAGATAAGAATAAATTTAAATATTAAAAAAATGTAAAAAAACAGGATATAAATATGTATATATCTGCTTTATTTTTCTTATATCATTTAAAAACCGTAACAAACTAGATAAGTATATTTATAGTTACTTTTTCATTATTCCAATTATACTATTAAACAATTTTTTTATATAATAAAAATCGTTAACAAAAATAATTTAGATTATATTTCTTTTGTTATATTATTGGTGTCATTGAAATAAATAATCATGATTAACTTGGTTTGCTATAACTTAAAAGTAACAACCATTTATATTATTAGTTTTAATCCAAATCAAAATTTCATAAAAAAAACATCATTAATAATTTTCAAATATTAGTATAATAAAAAGAACGAAAATACGGACACGTGACTGCCCTTCTTTTCTCTAGTAAATATTATAAGTAGTTATATATTGAGACCGATACCATATATTCTCTTGATCTTCTTGCTCGTTTTTCTTAATGGTTGTAAACTATTAATCTAGCGTGGGAAAAAGGTTTTAAAGTTGTGGTTATATATTGAGACCGACTCCAAAAGGACTTTTGGATTTTGTTTCTTCTACTTCGTGCTTTCATCCTCACGTGATTCTGATTGATAGTTATCACTTGCATTTCTCTATCTACGCAAAGACCATTTCTCTCCAACATACCTTACGGAATGAAATATAAGTGTTGATGGGTGTCATGTCTTCTTCTCTCCAATTTTGGTTTGTAGTTTTCTCTCTTTCTGATAAAAAAATTTGTTAATCAAAAGTGTGGTCACCACTAATCCAACACTATTGCGACAAACCAATTTTTGTTCTTTTAATTTATAAAAAAAATGATGGAATTGACGTAAAAGGAGAAGAGAGAGCTTAGTCAATCAAAAAGAAATTATTTAATTAACTACGCAAGTAGCTAGAGGCAGCTATGGCTATCCCAAAACTAAAGACAATTACACAACCACGCACAACCCCTAAAGAAAAACACCCACACAACTCCTCTATAAAAGAAATTCCACCACTCAGTACACAAGTTATAACTTTGTGTAACAAAAATGTCAAAATTATTAGGTCAGTTATCATGACTTAGATTTAAACCCCGATCTTTCCACCTACATGCATGAATTTCAACGGATATTTGTAATTCCCTTTAACTAAAAAAAAAAATTCCACCACCCATAAAAAATCAAAGGTGGCGTCGGCGGTTGTTGGCAAGGGGGGAAGATTTGGTGGGAGAGTATGCTTTCTAATGTTACCTTGCAGGATATTGTTACAGATGTTTGGCAGTGGCGTCCTAATGTGGGTGATGGTTATACATGTTGGAACAAGGGTGTTTCACAAGTCACCTATTGAGTTTTGACAATAACAAGGTATTAAAAATAATCAATTGGATATACTAAACAATTTGTTCAAGTGTGCACGATCCATAATCAAAGTACAATTCTTAGAGATTCTGATTGAACAAGTTCAAGAGCAAAGGAATTTATTTGAAGCTTAAAGCATCTGGAAGAATGAGTCTGAAGAACTGCGTCTGAAGTAACGAGTCTGAAGAAGAGCTCCTGAAGACACGTCATCAGAAGCACTGATCATCAGAAGCATATCTCGCCAGAAGCTACTTCACCAGAGTTGACAAAGGACATTGTACGAAGTGTACGGCCACGAACTCTGCAACCACCTTCTCTGCAATGTTTGTCTCTA
>Ga0315914_1005287_pt1 | contig 18854 bp, 14 predicted proteins | sample MpolenodulesMG_FD_203920 | JGI IMG/M metagenome (GOLD analysis project Ga0315914, IMG submission 203920) | Medicago polymorpha root nodule microbial communities from Los Angeles, California, United States - elongated nodules | ecosystem: Host-associated > Plants > Roots > Nodule | place: USA... | reverse complement strand
AAAAGTTTTTCAAAAGCGCTATTCACCCACCCACCCCCCCTCTAGCTTGGTAACTGTCTATCCATATAGACCAACAACGATTTATCTCATAATTTATCTTGGTGATTACACACAATGTTTCTTGTCCATTGAGAATCTTATGTTCCAAAATATTCTAGATTGCGTTCCAAAATATTTTAGTAAAACTTGGGGACAAAGAAAACACTTTTTAATAATGATTAAATTAATTATTTAATTTATCATTTCCAAATAATAAAATATATATCAATATATATTTTTTCTCTAGTGCTTACTTTGTTCACGTAATTATGCACCCCCTTAGTTGTACACCCGCACTATATAAACACTACTACTGTGTGTGTTCCATCCGATGTGGGACTTCCACTTTTTTCAATTCACACAACACTAGTTTTACCCAACATGATAATTTGTGTTTATTCTTTTCACTCAATTTCTACACATGTTTCAACAATTACCTAGTTGAATTTAAAAAATGGTTTTAGAAATAACGTCAAAGACGTCTCCATAATGTTTGCTAGTAAACAAAGGTGTCGCCTACAACTTGAACCTTCGCATACATGATAATATTCTGATTTAACAAGAGTTGCCTACAACATTGAACTCTATCTTAGACATAAAATCCGCACACAAACCTTTTCTAAGGTGTATTCTAAAAGCCCGTGCGTTTATGGCCCTGTACGTCTATCCCAGTTTTAACGAATGCTATAAGTATTCTGTCCAGAATTTCATAGTATCGGCCTTAGTTCCACACTCGTATAAGTGAGTCTATTAAGAGTACTCTTATAGCTATGTACTCCACTCCACATAGAGTATAGATCTCATTAAGAGTTTCTATTATCTCATTCTTTTGTCACTGCAGGAATCATGCTTTCTTATTTTTATCACAGCATGTTCTATCACTTGTCACTTGTTATTACCCATTGAACCTTTTTCTTGGGATATCCTGTCATGTAGATCGGGTTACCATCACTTGTGACCTTTGGGCATTAGTCCCATCCTATTGGATGTGTTTAGGACTTTCTTTCTAGTAATTCCTTTTGTCAAACGATTAACTAATTCTTTATCAGTACATACATGATCTACTTTAACCGTTCCTTTTGAGTGTAGCTAGCTCTCTAATCATTTATGTGCTCGTGCCTTAATTATCCTCTCTTACCATTGTAGTAACGATTCTCATTTTTTTGTAATATCTGCAATACTATCACAATGATTAACATTACTAGCAACAGTTTTATCCACTAAGGGTTCTCAACTAGCAAGCATCTTATCAACTTGATTCTTCACTCGTTTTCTCTAGTGTTCTCATCTCAGATTCATTCCATAGTGGATTGAGTCAATATCATTTGTTTTAACAAACAACTCCTCCACTAATGCTCAATGTGCAGTCACTGGCCGCTTTAAGACTCATCTGAAGGATGTTTTATTTTGTATCTTGTACCATTCAAGTACGATACTTCTCATTTGTATCTTGTACCATTCAAGTACAATATGATACTTCTCATATGAGTCTTGTACCATTCAAGTGCAATAGGATTTTTCTCATAATGTAATTCTATAGTCATAATCTTCTTAAGGCACCTCATGACTCTTTCAATAGCATGGCAATGCTTCTCATTCGTCTACTAGTAAACTTGAACAAAAGTCTCACGACGTTGCCAACGTCGAGTCTAATACATTCAATGGCATACCTAAAGACTTCCAATGATGCTCGCATATTCTATTTGTCTAACACCATCTCAAGTGTTCTTGAAAAGTATTACACTTGGATCATAAGGTGTGCTTGCAAGTTTACAGTCAAATAATTACATTTCCTTAAGTTATCCTCAAGTTTGTGAGGTTCATCAGAAAAGTTCTCTTTTCTGATTTAGTAATCTTGAAACCAAGAATTACTTCAACTTTGTCTAGGTCTTTCTTATCAATTGTTGTTGATAAACCATAATTTCACATAATTCATAACATGGATCTTTAAACCAAATATGAGCAAGTCGTCTTCATAGAGACATATGATCGTGCAGATATTATTTCCATATTTGTTGTAAATACATTTGTCACTTTCATTCACTTTATACTCATTCGATAGCATTAGAATGCCAAATTTTTCATGTCATTCCTTAAGAGTTTATTTTAGACCTCACAAAGAATTATCTAACTTACAAATCTTGTTTTCTTGTCCATGAATCGCAAAATTTTCAGGTTGTTTCATATAGATTTCTTCTTCTAGTTCACCATAAAAAAGACAACTTTCACATCCATTTGGAGTATTATCGAGTTATGAACAGTGGCTGAAGGGACTAGTGCTCTTATGGGTATGATTCTAGTGACTGGTGAATGAATGTCGAAGAAGTCTATATTTTTCTCTTTGTCTAAAATCTTTTTCTTACAAGGAGAGTCTTGTATTCATCAACCGTACCATCAGGTTTTAGTTCTTCTCCAAAATCAAAATACATTCGATTAGTTTGCAACTATGAGGCATGTCAACCAAGTGTTATGTTTCGTTAGAATCTAGAGAAACCATTTCATCGTTTATTGCTTCTTGCCATAATTCAACATCCAATGAGGATATAGCTTCTTTAAGGCTCAATGGATCTTCTTCCAATGTATAAACCAAAGTCCATACTCTTTAGCAATTCTTGCTTTCTTACCTCTTTGAGGTTCTAAACATCTCTTACGATGTTTTCATAACTATTTATGATTACTGGAATGTGATCAGATACAGTGCCCCCACTAGTTCTTAATATTCAAGGGGAATTTTGTTTACCCCCATTAGTGCCCCCACTATTTTTTCATTTAAAGGAGTAATTATTTACATAGAAATCGATATCTTTTAATTCTATGATCACTTTTGCATTTAGGTCATAAAACCTATATGCGTCACTAATTATAACATACCAAGTGAATACAAATTAATAGGCTCTACTAGTGAGTTTAACTTTCTTGCGGTTCAAAATCCGAACTTATGTCAGAGAATCCCAAATTGAAAAAATAAGACAAGTTGAATTGTCTTTTCGTCAAAAATTTCATAAGTAGAAATTTTGTTCTTAGAATTGAGTACTCTATTTAGCCCATATTAAACAATCAATAAAAGTTCACCCACCAATGAGACACAGTACCAAAATTAAGCATGATTTAAACAACTACCTCAGCAAAGATTCTAATTTTTCCTTTTCTGCTTTACCGTTCTTTTCAGGATAATAAAATGCAGTTGTTTCATGAATAAATTTGTACTATAAATAAAACTCATTGAAAATGTGGGGATTATATGCTTCTATCACCACGAGATTATTGTTTTTCTTATTGAAATAATTTTTCAATTCCTTCAGTGGCGTCGTATTCCCAACAAGAATACATGGAGCACAAGTCTATCTTTAAGTTTGAGTGAACTCAGTCTTATTTAGTAGTGTGCTCTCGATTTTCGGGTATCAATCCATTAATTGGTTTTGAACCTTCAATCTTTGAACTCTTAACTTTTATTCGTGGGAAGGGAAAAAGTAAGTAAAAACCCTTATGAGATCATGGATCCGGGGGTTGATTTCGCGAAGGGAAGGTGTTAAGCACCCTACACGACTACGGTACTCCGTAGGAACCTTTTGCCTAAATTATCTTGTGCTAATTTAATTGCTTATTTTGAAAATAGTTGCTTGAGTGAAAGAATGGTGGGAGAAGGAGTATGTTTTTGATTATTTTTATTTGATTTGGAAGGATTAACTCCTTTGCCTACTTACCCAAAAGAATGGGATCAAAATCAAGTAGTTCACTCTCAAAAATTATTTGGTGGGTTAGGTTGATTTTAAAGTTTTTGAAAATGGTTTTAAGAAGGGAAAAAGAGGCCTCAAGGCATAGAGTAAAGGAAAGAAGTGAGGTTGGTCAAATTTTAATTACAAGAAACTCAAGTCTAAATATGAATATTAAATTGATTAAACATTTGTTTAAGAAAATAAAAGGAAAAAAGCACTTGGACTAAAATCCAAAGTTTCTTAAGAAAATATTTTTTGAGTTTTGCATATTTGATTTTTTTGGTAAAAAGATTTTTTTGAAGTTAAATGTAAGCTAAACAAAAAAACTAAGCGTAACGACGTAACGTGATAAAAAACGAGAAGTTTACCAAGGACGTTGGATCCCAAGCAAATTCTCAAGTAAGTGAACCTAAAATTACTAATAGTTTGATTTTAAGAAAAATTTTGAAGTCCAATAATTAACCTAATTGTCACTAATTCATTTTGGTCATCGATTGCGGTTTATGGCATAATGCGATAAATAAATTGTGGTGTCGGTGCATCTTTTACTATATGAGTATTACATAGCCCCTAAATACATGCTAAATCTTCAAGGAAAAATAAATGACAAGAAGAAATAAGATGCATAAATTAAACTACATCAAAACTTATTATACACACTAAAACTTTAAAGATAACAAAATAAAATGACAAAAATAAATATGCATGAGATGATGAACAAATATAATGCAAAATAATATAAACAAATAAAAAAACAGTAAAATAAACAATTAATACAAAGAAAAAACATTTTTTAAAGGAAAGAAAACAAAGAGAAAATAAATTTTTAAGAGGAAATGGTGTAATAATTAAAAACAGTGGTGCATTTAACAAAACAGTAGTGAAAATTTAAAAGAAAATTGGGCTCAGACTGGACAAATCTGGACCGTCTGATGAATCGGAGGGTCCAGATTTAATCACAGTGGAATATCATTACAGCCACCGGATCAAAGAGCCAAGGGTTTAAAAAACAAATAAGGTAAACACTTAAAAACAGGAATAAAAAGACAGTACAACAGGGACCATCAGATCTACAACCTGACGGTTGAAACAAAAGGTATACAGTACACCATAGAGAAAAGCGCGCATAGGATTAAAAGGGGAAATAGATCTGGACCCTACGATCCAAATCTAAGGGTCATGAAAATGAAGGAGCATGGGAATAATCAAAGGCTGAACCACACAAGATTAAAAGGAGGGAGGAGGTATAAACTCAATTCTACCTTGAATTTTATTGCATATAGGTTTATCTTTTTGCTTATTGTTATGATTGTTCGCGCGCGATTCCAATAGTCGATTTCGTTAAAATCAATTTTTATTAAACTCTAGAAAAACTTTTCAAAATGCTATTCACCCCCTCTAGCTTACAACCTTATTGGCCATATAAACCAACAAGTGGTATCATAGGGCTTGGTCTTTTCTTAACGGCTAACTACTGGAAGAGTTGATCCATATGGCTAATAAGGAGCCCAAGGGGGCGTATAATAGAGAACCTATTTTTGACGGAGAAAATTATGACTATTGGAAAGAATGCATGACCGTTCATATCCTATCCGTGGACATGGATGTGTGGGACGCTGTGGTCAATGGGCGGTTTCAACCGCAAGTTGTTGCCGACGGTGTAGCACAAGAAAAGCGAAAAGCCGATTGGAGCGACGATGACAAAAAGAAGGTCCAATACGATTTGAAGGCACAAAATATTCTCATATCCTCTCTTGGGGTTAATGAGTATCATTTTGTCTCTCATTGTAAGACTACTAAAGATATGTGGGATGCATTGGAAACCCTTCATGAAGGAACCAATGATGTTAAAAATCCAAAATTAATACCCTTGTGCAGCAATATCAGCTTTTTAGCATTGAAGATGGTGAAACCATCTCCTCCATGCAAATGAGATTTACTCATATTGTAAACAAGTTGCAAAACTTTGCTAAAACAATTTCAAACCAAGATTGCACTAATAAAATTTTGAGATGTATGACAAAGGAATGGCATCCCAAGGTTACCCCTATCAAGGAATCACAAAATCTCAATGTTCTTAGCATGATCACATTCTTTGGAAAGCTAAAGGAACATGAGCATGATATTACCCCGTTCAAATCTAGTGTGGAAGAGGGCAAGTTGAAAGACAAGAAATCAGTTGTGTTTAAAGCCTCTTCGTCCAAGGCAAGTTCATCTATCATTGGTGAGGGTGACTGTGGAGGAGAATCACCAAATGAAGAAGATATGGTACTCTTTGTGAAATGATTCAATCGTTACATCAAAAAGCATGGACTAAGACGTAGCGACAAAAACTCTAGAAGGTCACAAACAAAAGGAGAGAATGGTAAAGATGAAAATGGCCTAAGTTGTTTTGGATGTGGCAAGGTTAGTCATCTAAGAAGTGAATGTCCCGATTTGATCAAGTCTAAAGAAAAAGCAAGTTCATCTGATAAGTCAAGAGGAAGGAGAGCTTACATAGCATGGGAAGAATATGAAGAATCATCCACAAAAAGCGACTCCGAAAATGATGAAATTGCTTAACTATACTTCATGGGACAAAGAAAGAAATCAATTGAGGTTATTGACCTGAAATCTAAATTTAAACAATGAATGCTTTTAAAACTATCGGAACCTAAAAGAGAACTATTCTCAAATTGGAGGCCGAAATTGCAGAAATTAGGAATGAATTTGAAAACTTAAAAAACAAACATGAATCTCTAAAGAAAGAACTATTTGTAACTTCTCCTAAATAGTCACCTACTATTGTTGTGACAAAGCCCTCAAAAGCCAAATACATCAATACTTGTGAAGCTTGTCCTAGATTATAATTAGAGATTGGTCTCTAAGAAGTAAGATAGAACAAGTTTCAAGTGCCTCCATAAATTTTTCAAATCGAATTACAAGGACTTCAAGTTTTAAAAAATCTTCTAAAAGAAAGTTTAAAAACGAAAATCGGAAAAGCAAAATTCATGAGCACAAAGTAAGGTGCAACTATTGTAGAGAAATTGGGCATACCACACCTCATTGCCATATTATGAAAATTTTAGTTCCAAAAGGCATTATGATGTGGGTACCCAAATTGTCTACATTTGTCACTAATCTCAAGGACCCAACTTCTGTTGGGGACCTAAATCTTACCTAAATCATTTGTAGGAATGCCTTGCATTCTCGCAAAGAAAGTGATATTTAGATAGCGGTTGCTCAAGGCATATGACGAGGGACACCTCAATGTTTATTGACTTTACAAGAAAGGAACGAGGCTTTGTCTCCTATGGCGATAACAACCAAGGTAAGATCTTAGGTATGGGTGTTGTGGGAAATCCCTCCACAACTACCATAAAAGACGTTATGTTAGTTGATGGGCTTAAACATAACCTTCTTAGCATCAGTCAGTTTTGCGACAATGGGTTTACAATCACTTTCAATACCCAATGTTGCATAATTCAACACAATGATGACAAGAATGTTATGTTTAAGGGATTGCGTGTTGATACTGTATATGTTCTTGAATTAGATGATGTATCATCAAGTGGTGCTAAGTGTCTCATAGCCAAAAATGAAGATTCTTGGTTATGGCATAGACACCTCAGTCATGTCCACTTTGATTTGCTAAACAAAATTGAATCCAAAGATCTAGTTGATGGTTTACCTAAAATAAAATTTGAAAATGACAAATTATGTGATGCTTGTCAAAAAGAGAACCAAACTAGAGTGTCTTTTAAACCCAAAAATATTGTTTCTACTTCAAAACCTCTAGAAATTCACCACCTTGATCTTTTTGGCCCTTCAAGGACAAGAAGTCTAGGTGGTAACTATTACGGGTTTGTTATCGTTGATGACTTCTTTAGATTTACTTGGACATTATTTTTGTCTAGCAAGGTGATACCTTTGAATCCTTTACCAAATTTTCCAATGTAATTCAAAATCAACTTTCTTCAAAAATTATCTCTCTTAGAATTAATCATGATGGTGAATTTGTTAATCATCGCTTTGAAAACTATTGTGACGAGCTTGGCATTCCACATAATTTCGCATGTCCTAGAACTCCTCAACAAAATGGTGTGGTTGAAAGGAAAAATAGTTTTGGAGGAATTAGCTAGAACTATGATAAATGAAATGAACCTCCCTAAGTATTTTCGGACGGATGCTATCAACACCGCATGCCATGTCTTAAATAAGATTATCATTAGACCGATCCTAGATAAGACACCCTATGAACTACTTAAGAGAAGGAAGCCAAACTTGTCACATTTAAGAGTCTTTGAATGTAAATGTTTTCTTTTAAACAATGGAAAAAATAAACTTGGCAAGTTTGATGCAAAAGCCAATGACGGTATTTTCTTAAGATACTCATCTAATAGCAATGCATATAGAGTTTTAAATAAACGGTCTCTCACTGTTGAAGAGTCCATTCATGGTACTTTTGATGAGACACCTCCCCAAGAAGTTGGGAAAGGTACTTTTGGTTTTGATATTGTAGGAATAGATACCAAGGAGATTGTCAAGGATAATGTCCAACAAGAAGCTCCTCCGAAAAATGAGGAGAACAAGGACAAGGAATTTGAGGGAGATTCACAAGAGGATGAGAAACAAGAAACCTCACCATTGTCTACTCATGATTGGATCACCACAAGATGTCATCCCTTGAAAAACGTTATGGGTGATATGAGAAAGGGTGTAAGTACAAGGTCCCAAGTAAGTAATTTTTGTGGTTTTACCGCTTTCGTTTCTCAAATTGAGCCTAAAACCATTAAGGAAGTAGTAGTTGACGAATTTTGGACTCTTGCTATGAAATGCAAGATGAGCTTAATCAATTTGAAATAAATGAGGTTTGGGACCTTGTCCCTTGCCCAAAAGGAAAGTCAATTATTGGGACCAAATGTGTTTTTAGGAACAAGTTGGAAGAAAATGGGATTATCACAAGAAATAAAGCAAGGCTAGTTGCTAAAAGGTATAACCAAGAGGAACATATTGACTATGAGGAAACCTATGCTCCCATAGCCTGACTCGAAGCTATACAACTACTTTTAGCATTTGCGTCTTATCTTGATTTCAAATTGTTTTAAATGGATGTTAAGTCCGCATTTTTAAATGGTTTACTAAATGAAGAGGTCTACGTTTCCCAACCACCTAGATTTGAGAATATTAAATATCCAGATCATATTTACAAATTAAAAAGAGCTTTATACGGACTCAAACAAGCTCCTAGAGCTTGGTATGAACGTTTGAGCAAGTTTTTGTTAGAAAAAGGGTTCTCTCGTGGAAACGTAGACAACACCTTATTTAATAAACGTAAAGGTAAATATATTCTACTTGTTCAAGTATATGTCGATGATATCAATTTTGGTTCTACTAATGACATTATGTATCAAGAATTTTCTAAGTTGATGGAGGGGGAGTTTGAGATGTCTCTCATGGGAGAGCTCACCTTCTTTCTTGGTCTTCAAATAAAGCAAACTTGTGACGACATCTGCTTGAGTCAAACAAATTATGCACTAAAACTACTCAAAAAGTTTGATATGCAAGATTGCAAATCAATCTCAACTCCTATGGCATTCGCGTTATCCATCAACAAAGATGAATTTAGTATTGAGGTTGACGGTAAGAAATACCGAGGTATGATCAGCTCTTTGCTTTATTTAACTGCAAGTAGACCCGATATCATGTTTAGTGTTTGAATGTGTGCTAGATATCAAGCCTTCCCTAAGGAATCACACTTAAAAATAGTAAAAATAATTTTTCGGTATATAAGTGGAACCACTAATTTTGGATTGTGGTATCCAAGGGGAAGTTCTTGTTGTTTAGTTGGGTTTTCGGATTCCGACTTTGCCGACTGCAAATCGGATCGGAAAAGCACTAGTGGTACATGTCATTTGTTTGGAAATTGTTTAATCTCATGCTATAGCAAAAAGCAACATAGTGTTGCTTTTTCTATTGTTGAGGCTGAATATGTGGAAGTCGGGAGTTGTTGCACTCAAATTTTATGGATCAAACAACAACTCCTTGACTATGATTTAAAACTAGGATGTGTTCCAATCAAATGCAATAACATTGGTGCTATTAATCTCACCAAAAACCTAGTTTTACATTCAAGGACTAAACATATTGATATTCAACATCATTTCCTTAGGGATCATGTTGAAAAGTAGGATGTAACATTTGAATATGTTGACACTAAAAGTCAGCCTGCTGACATTTTTACAAAACCTCTACCATCCGAGTCTTTTCTCAAGATCCGTAGGGAACTAGGTATCTTGGATACCTATTGCCTTAAATAAGCAAGAGCTTCTTTTTCTTCTTTTTTTTTCCTTTTTTTCTTTTTCTTTTCTTCTTTTTTTGTTATCACTATTTCAAGGTTTCATACATGCGTATATTCCCTTCTTTGTGCTTGTTTTTGCATGTTTCACTTGTGTTCAATTGCGATTGTCACTTGTGTTGTTATATCTTGATCTCAAATGTGTTCGATTACTAATCCTTTTTGATGTTGTCAAAGGGGGAGAAAATTTGTTGATGGTTCCTTGTTATTTTTACCTTTTGTTCTTGTTGTTTTTTTGTTTTTTTTTCTATGCTATATGTCAGGGGGAGCCATCATCAACTATTTGACATCATCAAAAAGGGGGAGATTGAAACCACATAGTTTTACTTTATATGTTTTTGATGATGTTCTTTAGCTTTGTTTATCTTTTTGATGATTGGCAAGTTCTTAGCATGTTAAAGCACCCATCATCTCTGTCTCTTGGTCTTAGGATTCACTTGCGTCATGTGCATTACTCACTTACTTTAAAAATGTGCCAGTGTTCATCTTTTCACCTGTTGAATCAATTCAACATAGCTTGAATCGTATCATCAAAGTCTCTAACTCCTGATGAAACGATTCACCACTTTCTGAATCGCATCACATGTGAATCGATTAATCACCATTTGAATCGTATCATAAAAGTCTTTGTCTTACACTGAATTGATTTAACAAAAGGTTGAATCGCATCATACTTCATCCTAGGCTTCCTTGAATCGATTCATCAATGCACTAAATAGTATCATCCTTCATGTGTCTTTAACTTGTTTTTGTGCTCTCTGAATCGATTCACTCATTTAGTGAATCGATTCACCATGTTGTTTTCCTCACAACTCCCAATACATTGAATCATTTTCAACTATTCTCTCTTGGTCTCAAAAAGTCATTGCACATAAATTCTTCAAGATTAAACACCTCAGTTTGTACATTGAGTCACATTGATTTTATAGGGTGCTAGTAGGGATTGTAAGTTGGTTCTTTCAAGGAAATTGATTGGGCTTAATCATGGTTCTGAAGTGAAGTGAATAATCTCATTCCACCTCCAAACGACTTGGGGATCTTTCTAACTGTTCTTGAAGTCGAAGAGGATTCGCTTACCAGACGTAGCATCGAAGGCTCGAGTGAAGAGTTCGAAGGGGTGCACGGGTATTCAAGGATTCTAAAATTCAAGGAGCACCAAATTCAAAGGTTATTTGAAGTTTGGGGGAGTGTTTGCATATGGGTTGAAGAATTAGGTTTAATTTCAAGGAACTCTTGTAAACACAATGTATTCAACATTTGTTACTTAGTGGATGACCTTGGTGAAGGCGTACTTCATCAAGAAGAGTAGACGTAGCTCTAGCGAGGACGAGAAAGAGCAAATTACTATAAAAATATCGGTGTTATCTCTCTTCCCTATCCTCTTTACTTTTTACTATTCCATGTGATTAATTGAATAATTGTTAGGATAATTGCTAGTGTTTATCTAAGTTGTTTTTCATCAAAAGATAATCTAATTCATTGAATTAGGTTTCAAATAATTTTCTTAGATCAATTGATTGCAAAATTTATTCAATTCTTCAATTTCATATGCATTGTGTTTTCAATTGATAGTTTGATATTATTGTTCATATAGGTTTAGTTTGAAATTGTCTAAAGTTTTGTAAATTGTTCAAGGCACATTAAATTTTGATTGTTAATAAGATTTGTATTTTGAATCACTCAACTCTACATTGAAGCTTATTGCACATAGGTTTATCTTTTTTCTTATTGTTGTGATTGTTCGCGCACGATTCTAATAGTCGATTTCGTTAAAATCAATTTTTATTAAACTCCGAAAAAACTTTTCAAAAAGCTATTCACCCCCCCCCCCTGCAACCTTATTGTCCTTCAAAAACAAAAAGTATAGAAGGCACCTATTACGAATTTGTTATTGTTGATGACTACTCCAAATTCAGTTGGACATATATAATTCTTGTCTAGTTAGGTTGATACCTTTGACACTTTTTCTAGATTTGCCAAAATTATTCAATATTAAAAGTCCTTGAAAATTGAGTCTGATGGACAAAATTGCGTTTCATGCTTGAACCTTGCTTTGACTTTCAATGTTTGTGAATGAATAATAATGTATGCAAGGGTCTCTATTTATAGCATATGGTTACTTATGGTTTAAGAGAAGAAAGTTAGGCTTTTAGCACCGATCCAGCTTGGAAAACAAGCAAAAACCGAATTCTAGTCGCGTCTGGGAGCCTGGTGCAGGGGCGCATGGGGTAGGCGTCTTGGCGCCTGGGGAATCCCCTTAGGTGCTATTTCTTTCGTTTTCGTCCCATTTTCAATCCTTCTTCCGTCTGAAAACTCCTAGGAACTTGAAATGAATTATCTTCACTTTGTATTGTCTTCAGTAACCTTCCAAGAAGCATTGGCCTTCAATTTCATATCCTTGATCCTTCACGTGATGTCTTGATTTGTCTAGTTACATGATTTCTCACTACAAAACACTCAAAATGCCTTTGGAGTTGCATGATCTAGGATAAAAGTGAATTACAATGACTCGAGTGAAAACAATATAATATGTTCCTAAAACAATTAATAACTCCTCTATCTCTCATCTTATTTGTTTTCAAATGCAAAGAAAAGTACTAAAAAACATAGCCAAAATGACATATGATGCTCTGTCATCCTAACCTCAAACTTAAACCGTTGCTTGTCCTCAAGCAACATAATAGCAAAAAGTTAGAGTTTACATGAATTTAAAAGAATAAAACATACATTTACAGTGGCTTTGCTCAGATTGTCATTCCTCCCACTATCAGACTTAACTAGCTTACCACCTCCATGCAAGCAGATCAAACTTAGAGAAGATACTCTTACTTTCAACCACATACAATTCCAAGAGTATGAATCTCCTAAATCCAGTGGGGCTGGTCAATGCATTTGTCACACTCCTGTCGTCATGTGATTTTATCTTGCAATGATATTGAAGCAATTACAAACAAACATTTAAGGTATATATCATAACACAAACATATAGAGTATTTTTCAAGGTTATAACGTGGCAAAGATTAAGATGGGATATATTTGAGAAAGTAGACTAACAAGCACTTTGGAGTTAGATCCTAAAGATTCCCTATTTGAAATACTTTGACAACCTTCGTCATCCAAACCTGTAACTTCATTCATAAACTGTGTCACAACCATTGTTATAAGGTACTAGCTTTCATTTATGTAGCCCGTTCAAGTAATTTGGGCACCACTAGAACTACTTATTCTTTTTTTAAGGGACTAAACTTTTGTTTAAGTCTCTTGATTTTCTATTTTTTTTTTCCTGTGTGGACCATCATTTTGATGGTTTTCAATTTTTTTTCTTTGATAACCAAGTTCTACTAGTGCCCCGCCCTAAACTTAAGATGTTGCTAATTTCAAAGTAACCCCAAACTTAATTTCAAGCCATGACAAGTATGTCACTAACCTATCTAACTCCTAAAGGGAAATCAAACATATATAATCAATACGGTTCAAAACTTGTGATATGTTGCAAAGTCACATAAAAGGAATCAAGAAAAAATTAATGCATGGAAGCTCAAAGTGGTTTCACAAAGGATAGATAATCATAATCAAGATGGCTTGAAAAAGACTCTAGTTACCAAAAACAAATGCCTCGTGTGCATGACAATACAACCGATAGTCCATAGAGAACGACCAAAATTTCGAGCAAAAATAGAAATCCAACATGGAACACTTATAATGAAAGAAAAGAATAGAAATAGATTGGAATATATATACGACTCAAAACCTCACCAATTATGCTATACAAAATTAGTGGTGACTTTTTCTGAGTATCTTCCGTAGCAAGCTCCAATAATTATCGTGCTCTTGAACTTTGGAAGTAAGCTAGCCCTCTGCTGACAATGTTTGGAACAATTGTCCAAGACTAAAACACAATTTTTATTTTTGAAAGGGAAAGTTATGCAATTCATGTAAAAACAACGCGCCTAGTCGCGAGTTAGCAATAGTGAAAGAAAGAAATTGTGAGACAAAGTGGCTATGTAAAACAAATGACTGAAATTTAAAATTACTTAAAACTAAAAAGATGGGTTGCCTCCCATTCAGTGCTTGTTTAACGTCTCGAGTTTGACACATGTTTCTAAGTTGAGCTTGGAAACCCCAATCCTCCGGGTTCCATGTTTACATCTTCCTCTTCTAGCTCATAATAAGGCCATGGGTCTTCTTCTTCTGGATCTGACTCTTGCTCTTTCTGCATCTCTTATATCTTCCTGTAATATTCTTGAAGTAATGGTCAACCTTCAAGCTTGTCAGCTACATTATAGGACAGGTAGTCACGATTTGATCTTAGAATCACTTCCCCTTGCTCTACATCAATCAAGGCTTTAGCATTTGCTAAAAATGTTCAACCCAAAATGACTTCACATTTCCAAGGGTCATCAATGTCAAATACTAGCATATCTATTGGAAACACAAACTTATTAGCTGTGAATTTAATATTTTTCACTAGACCTTCCAACCCCTTCTACTCTCTAACCTGAAATTGGGTTCAATATAGGGTTGTTGTTTTCTATTAAAGTGTTTTGTGAATTTGTGTTGAAGCTTTCTGGATTTATGTTTGTTGTTTTCTAGGTTTGAAGACAACAATTTAGAGAGGGAAAGTGCATATCTAAGTTTTGTTGTGAATGAGTTTAGATCTGGGTTTGTGCTTGGTCTTCAACTCATTATCAAATTTCATATATGGGTTACTGACTTCTTGTTTTTTTCTTGTGTCGTTGTTGTTCCTGTTCGAGTTTGATTTTTTGCATATTATTTTTGTTGTTTCATGAAAATCACGTTGTAGGTTCATATGGTAGAAACACCATTGAAGAAGGCAATTGGAGCACACTTAATTTTTTGGGTTTTATGAAATTTTGGAAAGATGGGTTTATGATGAATTTCTGGATTTGAATGAACAAGAATGAAGAAATGATGAACATATGTTTTGTTTGTTTCTAAATTCCTTAAAAAAATTCTTTCAAAAAAATTTTCTTTAAAATTCTATTTATTTTTTATTTAATTGTACTTACTAAAAAAAGACATTTAGAATTAATTAATTCAAGATTAATAAAAATATTCTAATCAGCATGCCACGTAGGCAGAATTTGTTGACATGTTTAAATGAGAGATCAAAAGTGGAAGAATCTGAAATGACAGGGATAGAATCTAAACTTTTTTTTTACAAGGACCAAAACCAGAATTCGCTGATATTATAGGGACCAAAAGAGGTATTAACCCTTATTATTATTATTATTAATAATAATAATAGCAGTTTTCGCCCCCTAACTTTCACGAAGTTGCGATTTTGGCCCCTTAAGAAGAAATACTACAAAATCGCTCCCTAAGTTTTGCACATGTGGCAGTTTTGGCCTCAAGGTCAATTTTGACTCGGTCTACGTTGATGTGGCACCTCAAAAAAATGACACGTGACACCTCACTTAAGTGATGTGAGTGCCACGTCAGCGTAGACCGAGTCAAAATTGGCCTTGGGGGCCAAAACTGCCACATGGACAAAACTTAGGGGGCGATTTTGTAGTTTTTTTCTTAGGGGGCCAAAATCACAACTTCGTGAAAGTTAGGGGGCTAAAAATGCCATTAAACCTATAATTATACATTCGTGCTAATAATAAAACAAACAAAACATTCAATGAATATTCCTTAAAAAAAACATCCAAAGAATGTTATAATATACAATGAAATGAAAAATTAACTTTGAAAGTTGAATGAATTTATGTACACAAAAAAATCCAGTCAAACTTTCAAAAAAAAAAAATCCAGTCAAATATTATCTGTTGAATATGTGTATTTGGAAGGCTTTGGTGAAACTTATAAAAATTAACATGGAAGCCTTTGAATGTTGTTGAATTCATTTTACATATCTTTCCAAATATTATCATTTTTCTGTTTAAATATATTTTTGCAACATAAATTCTTTTTTTGACTAAAGCATACAAATATTATTACTACTATATTAATTATAAATATATTGTTTTTTTCCTTCAAAAAAAAATTGTTTTTTAATATTTGATCTTTTAGCATATTTTTCTATAGTAATAATATTTGAAAAACTATCCCCTAAATAAAGAAAACACATAAAATAAAATATAAATGAATTACAAAATTGTTACAATTTTAAAAGAAATAACAAAAATAAAAACTGGGAAAAAACTAAGAAAAGAAATTTTAATGTATTTTAGAATAAATTCATACTTAGAAAAATATTACCATTATTACAATAAAAATATTATCGCTGACAATTTACCTTTCAAAGATTACTAAAACAAATAATCATTTTTTAATTTAATTTTTTTTAGTCAACACAATTTATTTTTCAGAAAAGAATTAAAAAAATATTATTTTTAAAATACCACAACTTTATAAATGATAGCTACCAATCTTCATAATCACCACCATCATCACCATCATCATCATCATCATTATCATCATCACCTTCATCTAAAAATGTCTTCTATTATACCATCAATTCCTTCAAATCCACTCCCAAATTTCACTGTGATTGTGACCAAAGAAGAGTTTAACTTGTTTTATAGTGTTGATCGACAACTCTTCACTCGTTTGCTGATCGCGCTTGGTCGTGAGATCTCTCAGTCAATAAATGTAATGGCCTTCCTCATGTGGCTTGAGAGGAAATCCAAATACTATAATTTAGTAGCAAATATTCATCAACAATGGTCGGATGTTATGCTTAGCAACCTTGCCGACGAGGCTGTTGTCATCCTGAATTGCATTGGGAGTTCTCATTACCCTAGCACTTTTGTAGGCAAATCAAAGTTGCCATTGATTCAACACATTTGTCGTTTCAATGTGACGCTTGAGTTTTTCCATGAAAAACGCCTCGAAGTGATCACTGGTGTCACCAAGATCATCAATGATGTATGTGTCAGAGCTTTTACTGATATTATTGAAAAAGTGAATTATGATAGGACTATGAAAGAGCAAGATTTATATCTTGCAAGTATTTATGGGGATGTTAATATTGCTACTCACATTCAATCTAATATGGTGCCTTTTTCTCCTAATGTTATTCCAATGATGGAACAACAAATAGATGTGCCACAAGTTAATGAAATTTTGGCCAATTTAAATTTAGATGATATTTATATTGCTGATACTGGAATTGTTACTTCTCCTGGTAATGGCGATGATAAGAGGAATGAGATCAAGAAGCTAGTTGATGATAGGACCCTCTTCATGACATTTTCTAAAGGCTATCCTATTTCTGAGAATGAAATTAGGGAATTCTTCACAAGGTACCCTTTTTCATTTTTTATTTGCTTATTAACTTCCTTGTCTCTTTCTCACACACATACACACACACACACAAATCTGTGTGTGTGTCTGATTTACTTGGTTTTGAAATTTTATCAACAATATATTAGCTTTATTTTTTTACTGTTAATTCCAGATATAAGTGCTTATTTTATTGATTATTTATATATGAATTTTAGTGCTTATATTAGCTTTATTTAGTGTTATTTTCAGTACAATATATATGAATTTTCAGAAAATTTAATATAAAAAAATACACATTGTTTTTTTGGTCAACTAGCTTAGTGGTTAGAAATCCACTTTTTAAAAGTGAATAAATGGAGTGTTCGAGATTTGAACCCTGCTCCTTGCATATATTATGCAATGCCCGTGTCAACTGAGCTAAGCTCAAGGCACATACACATTGTTTTTTTACTTGGTTAATTTACAATCAATACCACATTTTACAAAGCAGCTAACTCTATGTTTTTCTTTATCATATTATTCTCCTATTAATTATCTCCTGATTTATTTCCTAATTTTTTTTACTTGTGTTTGTTTTCCAAACAGGAAATTTGGAAATATCATTGACAACCTGATAATGCAAGAAGTGAATCCACCAAAGCAACCACTGTATGCTCGTCTTGTTGTTCGTCCAGAGGCTATGGATGTAATTGATCATTTCCTTGACTACAATTCAAGAATGAAATTCTCCATTAATGGAAAACATGTTTGGGCTAGAAAATATATTCGCAAGCTACCACTTGCACAACCACTTCAAGCTGTTGGGACATCTCAGTATTCTCCATGATGTTGTTTTGTAAAACTTCAATTTTGTTTCTTTGATGATTGTGATGTGATAGTAGAATTTTTCTATCAATATTGATCATGCTTTAATAAAGTTATGTTGCTGAGTAACCATTTGTTTACGATAGAGATGATGAACTTTCATGTCAGCAAACTTAATTACTGTTTGCATGTTATTTGGTTTCAAAAATTATCAATTTTGCTTTGTTACTTTATTTTTCTTGTTTATTTGTGATCTTTAACTATGGTTAATGCAGTACAATGCAATTATCACTACTTACAAAAATGACTATAGAGATTATTGTTTGATTTTTAATGCGATTTTATATTGTCCATTTACTTACCTTCTAAGAAGGATTTCTTCCAACTATCACCAAAACCTAACTCTGATTTTCTTCTCCGATCATAATGTCACATGTACCAATACCATAGCCCTACTTTCAAACCAACTAACAAGAACCTACTACAACTGCAAAATCAACGCAAACCCTTAAAAAACTTTCTCTCAAGATTTGGGAGAGTTTTGTGACATTCCACTTAGGCAACTTTCTTGACCTTGCACATATAAATGGAGATAGAATCGCCACCGCAATATCATAAGATGAGTATATTAAAAGATTGGAGAATTTTTTTTGCTAAAAAGTGCAACACATTGACGGTGGTCGGGTTACGTGATAAACTATAAC
>Ga0315914_1005286_pt1 | contig 18855 bp, 11 predicted proteins | sample MpolenodulesMG_FD_203920 | JGI IMG/M metagenome (GOLD analysis project Ga0315914, IMG submission 203920) | Medicago polymorpha root nodule microbial communities from Los Angeles, California, United States - elongated nodules | ecosystem: Host-associated > Plants > Roots > Nodule | place: USA... | reverse complement strand
ACCGTGAATGGTGGGAGAAAACAAAACTAGGACGATTTGCTTTCAGCCACCAGTAAGATTGAAGCTTAACTTTATCTAGCAATTAATATAATTGAAAAACAATATTACACCAAATTGTGCATCATATTTTCAAGAGGTATGTTATTTGAACAATCATTTTTTACCGTAACTTAGACCATCTTCTATAGTAATATCTATCTCTATAAGATTTGATACCTAATAGTTGCATCATTGGGGATAAAATTTTTAGGTACGTAATGGGTTGAACGTCTCACCCAAGACCTCACTTTGTATTCATGCCTCTAGTGTTTTTTTTTTGTCAAGTAGCCCAGTGGTTATAATTCACCTTTTTTAAGGTGAATAAGTGGGGTGTCCGGGGTTCAAACCCCCGCCCTTGCCTATAATAATGCATGTTCCTGCCAACTGAGTTATGCTCACAAAGACAGTAACTATATAGAGTTACTGATAGATGATTATAATGAGTCTCATTTAATAAATTTGTGAAGGATGCTTGATTGGAGGGAATGATTGTTTATTAGGTATTACTATTATTATTATTTTTATAACTTAGTGATGTATATACGTGAGACTCATTTAAGTACTAAAAATGAGTTTCTCCATTTTGAATGTTTTTAGACCATCTTCAATAAAAAAATGCTTAAACTCACATACATTGATACCTTTGTCGGGGAAGAAAATATAATTGATGCTTAATGAGGAGAGATGATACATGAATCACTTTGTCTCTCCACAGAGTCCACTATTTTTTCATATTAAAATAATCTTTGAATGTTGAAATACGATTATAAAGATAGAACTATTTGTGAGACTCGTTTAATAATTTTGTAATAATGTTAAATTTGAGTGATTGAATGCTTATTAGATATTATTATTAAAAACTTATAAACAAGTGATGAACATATGCGAGACTCATTTAAATAAAATAAAATTAAAACCTGTATTGTGGATGCTCTTGGGGAACAATTAAAAATAATCAAATAAATTGTAGGTTTTGACACAAAAATCAAAACAATAGAGATAACAACAAACACAATGAGAGTAGAGAAATGATATTTGTACAACCATTTTGTGACAACTTTTTGACAACCTTCTCTCATACTCACATTATCCTTTTATTCTCTCTCTCTTCCTTTTTTTTCTCTCCATTGTTTTTAACCAATGAAAAGAGAGAGAAAAGAAGTTGTCACCAAAAGTTGTATCAAATGGTTGTTCAAATATCACTGCTCATGAGAGTATCGTTTCAAAAGAGATGTGTTATCTGAACAACCATTATGGTGACAACTTTTGGGACAACCATAAATTTATAAAGAAAAGTATGTATTGACACGAAAATCAAAGCAATAGAGAGAAAGTAAAAAAAATAATGTGAGTATGAGAGAGAAAGTTATCACAAAAGTTATCAAAAAATGGTTGTACAAATATCATTTCTCTAAAAGAAAAGTGTTATTTGAACAACCATTATGGTGACAACTTTTTGGACGACCATAAATTTATAAAGAAAAGTATGTATTTACATGAAAATCAAAGCAATAGAGAGAGAAAGTAAAAATATAATCTGAGTATGAGAGAGAAAATTGTCACAAAAGTTGTCAAAAAATGGTTGTACAAATATCATTTCTCTTTCAAAAATTGTCACAAAATAGCCACACATTTTTTGTTTTTTTGTTTTTTTGTCAATTAGCTAGGAAATCATCTAAAAAGTGAATAAGTGAGGTCCCCATAGTTCAAATTTAAACTCATATATATTTTACAACGTCACTACCAACCGAGCTAAATTCACAAAAACTTACTTCTCTATATTTATTCAGGCATATATGTAAAATGTTTTTTTAGGGAAGATATACAATATTTTGGATTTCTAATTAAATTTTTTGTTGCATATTTAATTTGATATTTATACTAGATCGATTTTTTGGTGGTCGATGTTTAAAATCCGAATTTTTCATATACTATATGCATTGGTTAGAAATGCATATTTGATTGGTGATTTGAAAAAGGTCTTGAGCAAAAGAGATTTAAAGACAATAAGTTACTACTACTACGCAGTAAAAAAAAAGAAGGTATAACCTTAGAAGAAAATTGTTGTATACACATCTTGTTAGGCTGAGAAACACATGCAAAAGACACAATTGTTTCATATACACAGTTAACTGCCGAGGAATTCATAAACCGGTTGCAGTTAACTGCCAATGTGTGTATATACAGGAACATAAGCATCATAACACATTTCAGTTTCAACTTTCTTCAAACTTCTCTCAAACTCTCTCAAATTCTCACCAAATCCATTTTCGCGAATTACAAGCAAATCAAACACACATTATCACAAGTAAGTTACATCAGCCATTTTAATCATAATATTAGTTTGTTTAGGTTTAATTTTGTAAAAAAATAGAGTAGTTTGCATGTGGTTAGAGTTGATTTTAAAATTGACAATTTGATGATTGCATGTGTTGTTAAGATGTTATAAATGAATGTAGTTGTTTTAATCGATGTTTGAATGATTTTTAAGTATAATGTGATTTTGAATTGTACCAAATGAACACAATTTGAGTATGTTTGATACTTTACACACAAAGTGTTCGATAAAATGCCTCAATGACAATTATATTGATTATTTAATTAGTTTAGGTTATGAAAATGATGAAAATGATGTTAATTATAGTTTGATAAAGTGTATATTGATTATTTAGTTAGTTTAGGTTATGAGAATTATATTGAATGATGTTTAGGTTATGATGAAAATGATGCACACATATTATATTGAAATGATGATTATATTGAATGGTTTTAGGTTTAGTTTAGTTATGTTTATGTTTATTGAAATGTGAATGTTTATGTTTATGTTTATGTTGAAATGATGATTATAATGCTTATATTGAATGTTTATGTTTATTGAAATGTGAAAGTTTAGTTTAGATTATATTGAAATGTTGACACAAAGTGCTTATAATTTGTTTGATTATGTTTATGTTTAGTTTAGGTTTGATGTGAATGTTTATGTTTAGTTTAGGTTTAATGTGTTTGATTAGGTTATGGAAATGATGTTAATTTTTTAATTTTTTTTTAGATATGTCTGATCAGGGGCATCCCATTGTTCCATCTAGAATGATTGGTGGTAGGCGTGCTATGACACAAAGCCACCAGAAGGAGAGGCAAAACGCGCACACCCTAGAGAGGGGAAGAGGTCGGAGGGGGGATGGTTTAGGGACTTTTCAAGCTTCTCAGGCTACACAGCTTGAAGAGTCACAGGTGGTTGACCGAGCCAGGTGGAGTACCTGAATTATCAGGATCAGGTACACCACGATGTCACTGATGGTGGGTATGACCAGCAACATATACCAGACGAGGATGACATTGCAGCAACGGCTGCCCCAGCGGTGTTACCTTTGGAGCCTCCATTTCCTGGAGGACCGAAAAATATATCTCTGATGCACTCTTATGCCAACCATGTGGCATTGCCGCTTTGGTATAACTCTAATAACGTAAGTGTTATTTTTAATTGTCCAAAATTATCATATGCAACACAATTTACATATTTCGTTTTTTTTATGTGTGTTTTTGTTTAATTATCATACATCAACTTTTATATGTGTTTTTGTACTAATTTTGTTATGTGTTTTTTAAAGTTTTACATGTGTTATATCTTAAATTAAAAATATGTGCTTGCCAATTTAAATGTACTAATTTTGTTAAGTGTTTTTTTAAAGTTTTAAATGTGTTATGTCTTAAATTACAAATACGTGCGGAAATTTAAATTTGTGATTTTTATTTTCGCATGTGCTTTGTTTTATTTTGTTTAGTTAAATGTTTACATTGTTTAAGTTGTTTAAAATATGATTATTTTTTTATTATTTCAGGTTTGTAAGGTGCGGATTGTAAAACCCATTAATCATGGGGATAAGATTTTGAGTTTACGACGTCCAAACGAGAATGCTGACTGGTTTTGGGGGAAGGTTAGGGAGAGCGGGTTACATGATTTGGTTTATATGGGCTATGCCACTGTGTCTCATGCTTTGCTGATGACATTATGCGAGAGGTGGCATCCCGAGACCAACACTTTTCACATGTCCTTAGGGGAGATGACTGTGACTTTGGATGATGTCGTATGTCTTATGCATGTTCAGATTGAAGGGCGGATGTTGAGCCATGGGAAGAAGATGTTGAGACATGACAAAATGACACTACTGGTGAGGCACTTAGGTGTGTCGTAGGAGGAGGCAGAGAAAATTTGTGCTACAGAGTATGGTGAGTACATTAGTTATCCGAAGTTGAGGGAGTTATATACGAGGTACCTTGATAGGGCTAACAGATTGGCGGATCTAGAGGATCCAGGGGAGGCAGAGGAGCTGGAGATGGTTAGGACATTTTGTGTGAAGTGTTATCTTTTATATCTTGTTGGATGCTTGTTGTTTGGTGATAGAAGCAACAAACACATCGAGTTGGTCTATCTGACGACCATGGAGGACGGCTACGCGGGGATGCGTAATTATTCCTGTGGATGGATGACACTGGCATACCTATACGACGAGTTAGCTGAGGACTGTTTGCCTGGAGACAGAGCTCTTGGAGGAAGCGTGACACTGCTCACTGTAAGAACCTTATAAATGTGAACCTTAATTTTTATTTTTTTGTTATATTTTTCATACATAATAATTTATAAATGTGATTTGTTTGGTTTGTGCAAGCATGGTTTTTGGCGCATTTTCCTGACTTTTACAGTGTTAATCCAAACACCAACTATATTGAAAACTATCTGGTTGCAGCGAGGTGGAAGTTACAGAAGGGCCATGGAGAAGGGGTGACAAATCGCTCATTGCTTGATCGTATTCAGTTTGATGACGTACGCTGGAGGCCGTACGAAGAGTACAGGGAGATCCATGGTTTTGAGGAGGTTTTCTAGTATTCAGGCTGGATTATGTGCGGTGTTCGTAGGGTGTCACTTGCCCGAGAGGGTTTTGCGGCAGTACAGTTACGTCCAAAGGGTCCCTAAACATCTGACGGATGTTGTAGAGCTGCGACCACCTCAGATTATGCAGACATTCATTGACTTCAACACTTGCACTCTTAAGGAGCCCGATTGGGGTGAGCCGGCAGGAGAGCAGCCATGGCGTATGGCGGATGGCTATGTACTATGGTACACTAGTGTGTCTCACCCTCAGATTTTGCCACCTCTTCCGGGAGATCTCCCGAGGCCAGCAAATGAGGAGCAGATCATTACACAACAGTGGGAGCGGTACGAGGCGAGAAGCTCGCCTGATACCTATGACATGGTTACTGGCGCTGTTGCCCATGCTGATGAGTATTTGGGTCGGAAGGTGATGAGCATGACCCCTCAGCAATTGTATGCGGCCTTGCAAAATGTTAGGGAGCAGATCGTGCCGATCATGACTAGGCCAGAGGCCGAGGAGGATGCAACAACAACATCAACAGGACCAGGAGTAGTAGTATTTTATGTTTAGGATAGATTTTTATGACTTGGTGTATATTTTCATGACATTTGTTTCTTCTGTAGTATTTTCATGATATTTTTTAGTTTGTTTGTATTTTGATGACATGTTATCGTATTTTAAATATAACGGATGTTGGTAATTTCCGTTTATTTGTCGCATCAATCTTGATAATTTATTAATGTTAATGTTGGTTCAAAGGTTGCTTAGGTTTTTATTCGACATTGAAATAATGCCTAAAACCTTTAACAGATTGTGTATCAGCAGCAGCTTCTGCCATTTTAGGTTTTAGGAGGCATCGGCAGCCGGTTCTATTTTCCTCAGCACTTAACTACCGATGAGTATTTTCGTCTTTTACATGTGTTTCTGAGCAAACAACATGTGTATACAGCAATTTTCATCTTAGAAAGAGGGTTTCACCTTTCTTCTCTAACCTGGAGGAAAAAAGGGTTTCAGCAGTTCTGCTGTAGAACAAGAAACGGCGGCGGCAGTGACAAAATGGGTGACGACTTTAAGATCCTGAAACCCAAACCCACCAGTCCTTCAAAAACGCCTCTCCATCACTCTCAAAACGACACCGTTTCGACTCCATCTGTTTCTGAAACCGACGCCGAGAATCCATTGCCGGAATTGCCAGAAGAACTGATCATCAACGAAATCCTCCTTAGACTTCCAGTGCGATCTCTCCTTCAATTCAAATGTGTCTGCAAATCATGGAATACCCTAATCTCCGATCCTCAATTCGCAAAGACCCATCAAAAAGCCTCAACCGCCAATCCACTATTGGTGACTTCCGTTATTCATTCTGGAAAATGCGAAATCATATCTTACCCTGTGAAGCCACCGCTGGAAAATCTGTCAACCCCTGTTGAATCGATTAGTATCTTCGGCACGAGACATGAGTACCATATTATTGATTCATTCAATGGGTTGCTTTGTTTGTATGATGTCAGCCAATATAATTTTACATTGTGGAATCCTTCCATCAATCTTAAATCCGAAACATCTCCGACCAATGTTTTGTCTGATTATGAGTTTATGACATATCATGGTTTTGGTTATGATCATGTTAATGACAAGTACAAGGTGCTGGTAGTTATGCGAAATCCCGCTGTTGTTGATCATAGGGAAATTGTGACTAGAATTTATACCTTTGGTGAAAATTCTTGGAGAACTGTTCCAAATTTCCCAGGAAAGTCTCATGTGTGGTCAGGGAAATTTGTGAGTGGCACTTTGAATTGGTTAGTTTATAAAAGAGGCTGTGGTAATTCTAATCAAAGGGGGATTCTTTCCTTTGATCTTGGGAAGGAGACTTTTGGCGAAGTGTTGCTTCCTCAACATGATGGTTACGATGTCCGTAATTGCGGGCTGTATGTTTTGAGTAACTGCCTTTGTGTTTGTTTTGATCACTCGAATAAAAATCATTGGGGTGTATGGATGATGAACCAATATGGAGTTACTGAGTCATGGACTAAATTGACGATCATCCCTCGTAAGAAGTTAATGCGGCATCTTGTTGACCCCTTGTTCATTTCAGAAAATGGTGTTCTGATTCTACTGAATTCTATATATTCCAAATTTGTTCGGTATAACTTAAATAATGGCAGAATTGGTTATCCTAAGATTTTGGGCAAACTTGGGCGGGAGATGCATATTTACCATGAGAGTCTGGTATCACCGCAATGGTAAACCATATCTGCGGGATCTTCCAAATTTTATTTACAAGGCTTTTGATTAAAGCAACTTTATCTTTTGCTCTAGATCGTTTCCAGGGGCACAGAATATGCAGTATGAGTTGTTTTGGCGAAAGCCTGTTATCCCTAATATTGTTATTTATCAGTATTATTTATGTTTGAAATGCTTTGTTGGAATTAAGAGACAGGAATGCTATTAGTTATGCTTTTACTTGCAAAAACAGTGGACTCACAATTTTCATCTACACTTGCAAGAGTTATTTGTCTGTCTATGACTCTATGTAGGCTTCGAAAGTCTATGTATGTCTTTCTCATTACAATTACAGATTATCAAGATCACAATGAATTTGTAAGAAAAACTAAGTGTTTATGAGTATCATGTTTAAAACGCTAAGGACTATACTTGATTTTAATTATACGTTTTCATATAAAAAAGATTTGCTGAGTATTAAGTTTTTGTTGACGGATGATCAGGGTTAAAGGTATGTTAGATTGTTCCCAATGTTTTAAATTCTTTTTACTGAATGTAGGATTTTAACAAGACATTTGTTTTTCAAAACTCTGGTTTGGTCTAACAACATATATTAACTTGAAAATTTATTTACAGAACAGGGGATGGATCAAAATTAAACTGCTCTCATGAAGTATCATTTCACTTGGTGTATTGCTAACATTATTCATATGTTCCGACAACGTATTAATATCAATTGTATGAATATTAATCTATGCAATCTTTTTTTAGGGGATTCATCTAAGTAATTTGGTTAGTATGTACTGATAAATAAACTTGAAACAAGATCATATTTCCACCACTCATAGTGATACACTAGGTTTTGACAAAACTATCATATAATTCTTTTCTCTTTTATCAGATTGATATTATTTATTTATTGTATAAATGATATTTAGTTCAAGAATGAGTAGTTGGTATGTTACCCTAGGATAATGTTTCATTGGTCTCAAATTGAATGACTATATGAGCTCCCAGACCATGCTCATTGAAATTTTGGAGGAAATATTTACTATGATTAAAGCAATTCACAACAATGTAACTAAGCTAATAATGATTAATGAGATAGTTTGATTCAATTTGAGACCAATGGAAAGTTTGGATTGGGATTTTAGAATGGTGGAGGATTCAATTGCGTATAACTCTCACAACTAGGCAATGGTTTGATTGTTTGGCCATGGTTGTCTATAACTGTATTTTTTGTCATTGTGGGACCAACGTAACAGAATGGTCTTTGAAAATAAAAACTATGGAGTTGGAATAGCTGCTGCTGTTTTTAATCAAGATGAGAGTTGGGTTTTGGATGCAAGGTTGGAGCCTTGAGTGTCCATATTTAGCAACAAACTTAGCGCATAATGTGGAGGGAGTTCGGAGTTAGAGCGCGTGAAATAGGGATAGCACCAGGTGTTCGAAAATGGAATGTTGATGTTTCATCAAAAGGTAATCCGGGCCCTACCAGTATAGGTGGAGTTGTCATGCGTTTGAAGGGGTTACTCATATTGTGCTAAGATGATGGTTTTTATTGATTAATTAAGTAGAGAAATTAACAAGCTGCTGCACACACTAAACATCGCTTCAGTTTTTCCCTGTTGTCATTTTTATTAGCAGCTCATCTTGTGCACTTCTTGTACTCAAGTGAAACTTTTTTCCAATTAATATTTTCATTTGGCTTGTTGAAAACAAATTTTTTAATCAATTGCCAATGATGAGAATGATATTTGCTAATTGCTTTCCTCCATTCTTTTCTTAGGTTCCCAAGTAGACCAGCCTTACAAGCATTACAATTGTAGCATAGCTGGTTTTGATCATTGTTCCACAAGTTGCAATCTGAATCAGCCATGGTATTCACAGGGTTTGTCCACATTATGGGACTCACATAATTGTATCCACAAACAGTTGGAAGTTTGCAACACCCTGACTATGAAATAAAGGCAATCAAACAAATTCCTTAGCAGGAGTAAACTAACAGACTTAAAATTGAAAACTGTTGGGATTTATCGAGTTAGATTCTCAATAATAAAAAAACACATAACAGAAGAGTGCACAACTATCAAACCATGTTACGAGGTGGCAGCCATAACATTCCTATCTTGTGCAACAAAGACAAAACAATGAATTTTGCAATAGTTGCCTGATTAATTTAATGTCACAATTTCTTCATAATTTCTCTGTATAGGTAAGTAGCTATCTTGCATGTAACTTTCCAGGGCCTCAATCATTGTCCCCATAGAATATAGTAAAGGTTCCACGTAGCATAAGTGTGTGGTTAGGCAAGCTAGTAACAAGGGATGTGTCTAATGTCTTCTACTATGATGCATTTGTCATTTTGATTCAAGACATGTTGAGTGTCAACCTCAGGTTTTCAAACCCCATGTAATATGCTTTCCCTAGTGAATGATGTAATCCTTAACGGCATCCTTAAACTTTTGGAAGGTAGTAAACTCCATTCTAAGTTCCAAGCTTTCCTCATCAAACACAGAATTTACCACGAGCATATTGCAACCTCTGATACTCATCTCATCTCATTCTAAGTCATTGCTTTGTAGAAATTAAATTAATTTTTGTTTTGATCTGCTTTTTATTCATTGTGAAAGTATGTTTATGTCATGTTCTAAGAGACCGGAATGATGTTAGTTATGCCTTTACTTGAAGAGTAATGTTAGGCTTTGAAGTCTATGTATGCCCTTCTCATTGCAATTACAAATTATTATCAACATCACAATGAATTTGTTAGAGACACTAAGTATGTGTTACAGATAGTAGCTTTAGAATAAACGCACATCTAGTGCCTCTTGGACGTGAAAACAAACATAGGCCAAGTCTTTCGGAGTTGCTTTGTACATGCAATCACGTTGACAAAACTATCATATAATTCTTTTATTTTTTAGTAAGTTCATATTATTTATTAGATAAATGATATTTGGTTCAAGATGAGTATTTGGTATGTTAGCTTGGGATAAAGTTTTATTGCTCTCAAGTTGAATATGACTATATGTGCTCCTAGACAATGCTCATTGAAATTCTGGAGAAAATATCTACTATGATTAAAAAATGCAATTATCTATTTTCCCATAGCAACATTCAGTACTAATTTGTTTTTTTGTCAAAAAAAAAAAGTATTAACTCGTTTTTCATGTGAAAAAGTCCACATGTGCACGACTACTTACAATACATGTAACTTGATATATGCGAAAATTTGAAACTTGTGACTCGTGAGCTATGAGACATAGCAGCAGCACAACACTGATACTGGAACATAAACATTAGTAGTGATTTGAAAAGAAAAAAAAAGTGATACATTACAACCAACAAGTGTTTGTGTCGTATGTGTATCAGGCAGTGAAGAATGTCGGACATGTCTTTAACCTAAATTCTCAGTGCTACATAGATCCTGAGGAAAGATGATAAAATTCAAACCCAACCCTGTTTGTAACGGGTGAATAGGTCTTCTGTTTGAGCATTCTTAAAGGCACTACAAGCAATGACATAAACCCATATAAGAACAACTACAGCCACGATGAGAATAATATTTGCTTTCCTCCATTCTTTTCTTAGGTTCCCAAGTAGACCAGCCTTACAAGCATTACAATTGTAGCATAGCTGACTCTGATCATTGTTCCACAAATTGCAATCTGAATCAGCCATGGGATTCACAGGGTTTGTCCACATTATGGGACTCACATAATTGTATCCACAAACAGTTGGAGGTTTGCAACATCCTGACTGTAAAAAAACCAATCAAACAAATTCCTTAGCGGGAGTAGTAGAAATTTTTCATTCTCTTATTTACTTTTCAAATAAGATTGAACAAACAACAAACACAAAATATAGGTAAAACATAGTCTAACTCAAGTGGTTGATGCGCAAAGTGTGTGAATGTTTAAAATTCTAAATACCGAGTTAAACTTTTGAGTCTTGCTAACAAGTGTCTTTATGACAGTAAAAAAAGAAAACACTTGATAAGTTTTAAATAGAAAAAGTCAATTTTTAAAATTTTAAATTAAGTTAAAGTTTCTTTTTTAAACTTCTTATCAATTAGTATAAAGACATTTGTTAACATTTTTTTTAGATAAAAAAACACATAACTGAAGGGTAGACAACTACCAAACCATGTCACGAGGTGGCAACCATAACATTTTTATCTTGTGCAATAGAGACAAAACAATGAAGTTAACAATACTAGGTCGACTAATTTAATGTCTGAATTTTTTTCTTAATTTTTCTGTATAGGTCAGTAGCACTAGCAATCTCGTATGGAACTTTCGGGTGCCTCAATCATTGTCCCCATAGAATATAAGAAAGGTCCCACGCAACATTAGTGTGTGGTTAATTAGTAGCCAAGCTGGTAACATGGGATGTGTCTACTAGTGTCTTGTACTAATGATGAATTCTCAAGCCATACTAATTCAAGACATGTTGAGTGTAAACCTCAGGTTTCAAACAAATAATTAATCCAAGGTCTAAATGGTGGGTCAAGTTAAGAATATAATGCTAAGCTATAGGTTGAAATTGACATTACAGACAAGTAGTTTATCATTATCGTCTACGGTGAAAAGTACTACTTCCTCCGTCCCATAATAACTGAGTCATTTATAAAAAAATATTGTTCCAAGAATCTTGACTCATTTTACTTTTCAATACAATATTAATTATTTTTTTTCAATTATAACTCTAATTAATATTACTTTCACCTCTCCCAATTCAATATACTCCCTCCGTCCCATAATACATGACATGGTTGACTCTATTACGCATATCATTGCATAATTTTGAGTTTAAATAACTTGAATAATATATTAGAAAAAATTATGAAAATTTGATATTTTGAAAATACTCATCGAGACGAATCTAACGACATCTTATATGATAATTATTTATCTTTGTATATTAGTAGAAAAATATGGTCAAAGTAAGTTAGGTCAAAATTACACATTTTCAAATGGGTCATCTATTGCGGAATGGAGGGAGTATTCTATTTACATTTATGATAAAGAAGAATGCACCAATACTTGACAAAGACACTCAAAAACATTGTTTTCTCTATTTTATTTATACACTTTTTTTAATATGTGTGAAATGGTGTAGACTCAATTAAACTGGACAGAAGGAATGGTAATTTTGGATCCAACAATAAGATTTTATTTAACTAATGCATTATTCATATTACTCCCTCCGTCCCATATTATAAGCAAAAAAAAAATCACACTTATTATGAAAACTAAAACATAGTAGCACATAGTTTTTTTTGTTATCTTTAAAATAAGTTTTATGAAAAGATGTAAAAACAATTTTCATTGGTAGTTGATTATTGAGAAAATAAAAAAAAGAACAAATTGAATGCACTTTGCATTTAATTTTCCTTTGAAAAAGATAAATTTTTGAAAAAACATAATTAAATATGATAAAAGTTGGTCTTTTTTGCTCATTAATAAAAAAACTTATTTTCTTTGTTCCAAATTATGAGGAAAAAAGACCAACTTTTATAAAAAAAAAATTCTTCAGAACTTTTATTGGTCCCAGACTACCAGTTAAAAAGTCACGGGCACTATCTTTACCTACTAGATACCAGCACAATCCAGTAACTTCACAACTACCCCTTGGGAACGTAATGCAGTGCATACCTCCCAAATTGATCCAAGGAGTCTTATTCTTATCAAATATTGACTTTATTTTCGGAGGTTAGGATACAGTATGAATATAAAAAAGTAATTCTTGAAGATCGGTACTCCATCTGTTTTTAAATATAAACAAAATTTATTTTTTAGGTTTATTTATTTAATGATGTATGTGGTTCATAATATAAACTACATATATCATTAAATGAATGAATCTAAAAAATTTATTTTATTTATATTTAGAAACGGAGAAAATAACATTTTTCAACACATACTAACATGGTACCATGTGATGGTGGGTTTGAGATTTGAGCTACAGACAAGTTATCAATAGGTGGCTCCAAAAATGATTTTCTTTTATGGAAACAATAATTTAATTTTGTGTTTCCAAGAAGCAAGAACACTGACGATTGGATCTGGTCATACTTCACTTGGCAGTGCAAGTACGCGGCCAAAAACCACCACCAGACAGAACTACTAAAAATAGGAACACCAATCATTACTAATAAACTTTTTCATGATAACTTAAGAAAACAATTTTATTCGGTAAGGGATTATGCAATAAGCTCTTAATTAAGGTTACCTGTAAGGGAGAGATATGAGAGTTAAAGAATTGATCAGCAGTGATGTAATTCTGGGTGAGTTTAATACAAACATCAGAAGCAGCCAAACACGGCATAATCTTCCGCCAACTCCCAGAACCAGTAACACGGTGCCTCAACCAAGAAGAAAACTTATCTAACCTAAACTCTTTGTACCCTCTATCAGGAACAATATAGCTTCCATCAGGTCTAGTAACAACGAAGGCAAAGACGAGGATGATGAGCAGAAGAGCGATGAGAAGTGCCATAGCGAAAAGGTAAAGTGCTAAGAGACCTTCTTTGTTATAATAAGCACCTACAAAACCAGTTAAAGCAACGAGGAGGACGAGGATGCCGATTATGACAATGGGCCATCGGAAATTGGCGATGCATTCGTTGTCTGGTTTTGAAGCCAGCCAAATTCCGGAAGCTATGATTGGTATTGAGGCTAATATTGCTATGATGTTTAGAACTGCGGTTATGTTGTTGCTTACACCCATCACAGGTAACAGTTACCACTGCCTTTGTTTTGCTATATTTGAGTTTCGGTGAAAGTGCTGAATTTGAGGGTTCAAAAATTGATGAGTAGAGTTTAGATAGATAGATCGAGAGGAAAGGAGGGACCATGGACACATTGGTCTCCGTCTTTTATTGTCTATTTATGTTTGGAGAAATGATATTTCTACATTTATTTTCTAACAACTTTTTGAAAACTTTCTCTGTCATACTCACATTATGTTTTTATTCTCTCTCTTCATTTTTCTTTCTCTATTGTTTTTGATCAATCATAGAAGAGAAATATAAAGTTGTAAGAAAGAGATGTACAAATATCACTACTCTTATGTTTTTTGCTTTTAGGGGGCTTAATCGTAATTCACTTCATATAGTTTTATTTTTGTATCAGGTGTTTTTTTAAAGAAATTTTTGTATCAGGTGTTAACAAGTGTTTTTTATTTTTTTTATTTTGAGGAAAAGGTGTTAACAAGCATTATATTACCCTTGTTATGAGATTTAAAATATAAATTTTTTCTTTAAAATTGTTCACTCAACGTATCAAAATAATAAAAAGTAATTTTTTTCAACATAAAATTCATCAATTATTTTTAATTTTGAATCCTTAGCATGATCTATAAAAAAATAACACCATAGCCACGAAGACGAATGCTATTGGATATGCAATTTATGTAAATTCATCAAAACAAAATCTTGACTTTTGATAGAATCTTTGCTCGCCAAATAATGCCACCAACCACTAACTAAGAGATGAGACATCATCCTTCAACAACAACAACAACCAAGCCTTATCCCATTAAGTGGGGTCGGCTACATGGATCAAATGACGTCATAGTGTTCTATCATAAATCAAATTTGGATCCAACTCATTAACCTCTAAATCTTTTCTAATGGTTTCTCTAATAGTTTTCCTAGGTCTTCCTCTATCTCTTTTAACTTGACTCTCCTCCATTTGATCTACTTTTCTTACTATGGCATTTACGGGTCTTCTCTCTACATGCCCAAACCATCTAAGCCTATTTTCTACCAACTTTTCTACTATAGGTGCTACCCCCACTCTCTCTAATGGTGTCATTCCTAATCCTATCATGTCTAGTCTTACCACTCATCCAGCGCAATATCCTCATCTCTGCTACACTTACTTGATTCTCGTGTTGGCTCTTAACCGCCCAACACTCCGTACCATACAACAACGTCGGTCTGACTGTTGTTCGATAGAACTTTCCTTTCAACTTAAGTGGTACTTTCTTATCGCACAAAACACGTGAGACTCTTCTCCATTTCAACCACCCATCTTGAATATGATGGCTTACATCTGCTTCTATTTCTCCATCATTTTGTACTAAGGACCCAAGATATTTAAACCGTGTAACCTGGGGAATAATATGATCTCCAACTTTCACCTCCAAGGTAGACCTACTTCTCCTTCCGCTGAAGTTACATTCTATATACTCCGTCTTGCTTCTACTCAAGCGGAAACCATACGCTTCTAAGGCTTGCCTCCAGGTCTCTAGCCTCCCATTCACTTCCTCCCTCGACTCACCAAGCAAGACTACATCATTTGCAAAAAGTATACATCTCGGTGCTAACTCTTGGATGTGTTCCGTCAGTACATCCAAAACTAAAGTGAAAAGATAAGGACTTAGGGTTGACCCTTGTTGTAGTCCTATTGTTATGGGAAAGAGATGAGACATCATTTACTTTGTTATATACTTCTATGAGTATTGTTTAAGGTTTTGACACATAGATTAAGAAACGAAATGAAATAATTGATAGACATGACACTTGTATTATTAAACTCCTTTTTACTAAAAAAAGATAAACTTAAAGTTGCATTAGAAATTGTGAGAGAAAGAAATTGAAGTATTTATTAAGGGTAAAATTGAAAAAAGAAATTAAAGTTACATTGATAGTGTAAAATAACATTCATTTTAAAAGAGGGAGTGATAATATTCTCTTTACACTGAAAAGTGGGCATCCTTCTTTAAGATCAAACTAGTTCATCGTAACGTAAAGTATTAAGTCCAAGAGAACAGTGTGCATAATTTTTCATGCAACCACCGGTTCAAATAACTTTTGCAGTGTTGTTTTGTTCCAAATGTTGAACGATTTTTATGCATACTCATTAACTCCAACCCAATAGCTCTTAAAATATTGCTCAATTTTAAACATTGAATTCGTTTAATAATTTTGTATTTGAAATATGGTGAAGAACTTGAATAAAGTGTGCAATTAGACCATACTTATGAGAGAGAGGTGTTTTACATCTCAATAGCAATCTCTCTTATTTCTTCTTTGATAGAAGTAGCTATTAAGCTCTACACATGCCGTTGAGTAAAACATTTTTTATTGGAGATGTTCTAATTGATCTGACTACATGTAATAACATATTGGCCATTGCAAAAAAAAAAATACTAGCAACATTCAATTTTAAACACTCTCTCTAACACTCATTTTTTTATTGGATGAAATCAATGTATGTCTCACCACTTTGGGTGAGTTCTATTTCTAATGTTTAGGCTCACAATGATTTTAAACTAATAAAAAAGTGAGTATTAGAGAGAGTGTTCAAAAGAGAATGTTGCTAACACTACTCTTGCAAAAATATATAGCCCTCCATTTATTCATTCATATGAAGCCCAGATACTCCAAAACGGAAACGTATTCGTATTGGATACCGATACTCCACGGATACTCGCGGATATATACCCACGAAGTATTGGGATTAATTATTTTAATTTTTAAAAAATATTTTATCGGATACATATAAGATACTCCCACTACAAGAATTCCCCAATTTACTAACCAATCCAAAATTGCATTATTGAAGGATTTAGACCCTCAGTAATTACTGACGGAATAACCTTTCAGTAACACAAAAAAAAAACCTCAATAACGTAACTGACGGAAAAAGTCCTCAAAAATTATGTGAGTTACATTACTGAGAGATAAATCCGTCAATAATGTCATTAATGAACCTACCAATATTTATTGACGGAATTTTTCTGCCTGAAAAAGCACATGCCATTGCATTAGTGACGGATATAAATATGTCAGTAATTTTATGACAAATTAAATAATCCGCCTGTAATTCACAACATTAGTCAGTAACGTTGTAAGTAGTGAGAAGCATCACGCATTTTCTCTTCTCTTCCCTCAGAAACAATTAGCACTTCTCCTCATCACAAACAAATCGGCGCTGAATCTCTCTCCCAGTTCCTTGAATCTTCAACTATCTTCTTCAAACCCAACATCTCTCTCTCAGTTCTCACTCACCTTGAGCCAAGGTAAACCAACTGAATCTGTAATTTCTCATTCATTCTCCAATTGCTTGTTTTAGGGTTTAGAATTGAGAATTTTTGTAGGGTTTTAGAATTTGTTTAGGGTTTTATAATTGGGGAATAGGAATTGTGGATTGTGAATTGTTTTAGGATTGCTTGTTTTCGTCATCTTTGTCAAGAGTGTAACGTCAAAATTGCTGGTTTTAACACCCGGAGAAAATTGATTATAAATTACACTCGTATATATAGTTGTTATAAAATACTATATGCATATGGGGCAGGATTTACAATAATTGGTTAAACTATACAGTCAATGTGTTAATAGTGGAGTAATCATAGTTATAAAATTTCATATTCATATAGAAGTAAGTTGGCTAAAATGCACTTTTGGCCCCCTATGTTTGACTTCGTAGCAATTTTGGTCCCTTATTAAAAAAAATCACTTTTCAGCCTCCCAACTTCACCCCCTTTTGCAACTCATAGGCCCCCTCTGATTTTGACCGGGTCAAAGTTCAAGTGGCCACTCAATGGACGCCACGTGGCTAATTTCTGAATTAAAAATAAAAAAAATGACACATATTTTTGAATGAAATTAAATAGTTAAAATAAATTAGAAAAACACCCAAAAATTAAAAGAAAAAAAGCAAAAAACTCAAATTAAACACAATAAACCCAGTCTCTCCCTAACCTTCAATCTTTCCCCAACTAACCTTCAATCTACACCCTTCTCTCTCTCGCCGCGACGAACCTTGGCATGTCAATGAAGAGGGGTAGCAGCCGTTAAGCAAATAATAGTTGAATCGTGGAACAATTAGGATTAGCAATGAGAACACTTGTTCCCATTCCAACCTTAATCTTCTCCATTGCTTCTGGATTCACTTCAGGTATCACCAACGAAACATTCTCATCCATTCAAAACGCAGAGCTATTATCAACAACTATGGTTCCACGATTCACCGCAATCAGACCAAACTCTTTACTGATTGACCCACCTGCGCTGAAGAGAGCAATGTTGACGCCGTCGAAACTCTCTGCCGTCAGCTCCTCCACCACGTACTCTTTATCTTCGAAGGTCATGCGGCAGCCAGAGGAGTGCTTTGATGTGAGCATTTTGATGGAGTTGTATGGGAAGTCGCGGTCGTAGAGGGCAGAGAGAAACTCTTGGCCGACGACACCGGTGACTCAAACGACAGTGATGGTGGGAGTGTTTTATTGGAGGGACTATCAACAAAGAGAAAGGTGTTTTGGCGGAGAGATCAAATTAGCAATTAGGGTATTTTAGGAGGAATTATTTTGCAGTTCAGTTGGGTTGAAGAGAAGCGTAATCAAAGATTTCTTTTGTGAGAAGAGGATCAGATTAGGAAGCAATGAGATTTTGGACTCTGGTTGGAGAACCAATTGGAGAAGAGGAAAGGAATTTCATGGTGTTTCTGGGTTTTTTTTAGAAGGGGATGATGAATGATGATAAATATGTGAATTTTGCTTTTTTTTAATTCTTGAGTTTTTTTGTTTTCATTTTTGGGTGTTTTTTTAATTTTATTTTAATTATTTAATTTCATTCAAAATATGTGGCATTTTTTAATATTTTTAATTCAAAAATTATCCACGTGGCGTCCATTGAGTGGTAAATTGGCTTTGACCTGGTCAAAATAAAAGGGGGTCTATGAGTTGCAAAAGGGGGTGAAGTTGGGGG
>Ga0315914_1005283_pt1 | contig 18860 bp, 19 predicted proteins | sample MpolenodulesMG_FD_203920 | JGI IMG/M metagenome (GOLD analysis project Ga0315914, IMG submission 203920) | Medicago polymorpha root nodule microbial communities from Los Angeles, California, United States - elongated nodules | ecosystem: Host-associated > Plants > Roots > Nodule | place: USA... | reverse complement strand
TTGAACCAAACGGACCCTAAGGATTCTAAAGGTGGGAAAGGTTGTGAAATATAAGTTAATGTACAAGCAATACACACACACACACACTAGTTTCTCTCCTTCCATCTAAGACTTGGTTGTGTTCTGAATCTACACTTAATGTACTCTGTCTTTTTCAATTTTGTAATTCTGCTCTCAGTGATTTATATCTACTATGGAAGCACAGTGACCTCCCTTGTTGATCAATGTTTCATGATTTCCTTTCTCTGTAATGACCCCATTCTTCACCACTGCAATTAAATCTGCACCCTTAATAGTGGATAACCTGTGTGCCTCTATAATTGTGGTTCGGTCAACCATAACTCGATCCAGTGCATCCTGAACTACTTTTTCGGACTCAGCATCAAGGGCACTGGTGGCCTAATCTAGTAGTAATGTTTTTGGATTCTTCAATATTGTTCTTGTAATTGCCACACGCTGCTTCTGTCCACCCGATAATCTGGATCCTCGCTCCCCCACAATGGTGTCATAGCCCTGCATATATTTTAACTATGAACTCAAATCTATGTACATTTGGCTTTAGGGTGACTAATCTAGTAATCTTTTATGGAAGATTGTTGAGCCTATTGTTTCCCTAGTTATTTACCTGCTGCAAACTACTAATGAACTTATGAGCATTTGCCATTTTTGCTGCAGCAATGATCTCTGCTTCTGTTGCATCTTTTCCCTTTCCATATGCGATATTAGCTCGTACGGTATCATTAAACAACACAGGCTCTTGGCTTACCAAGCCCATTTTTTGACTTAACCATTTAACCCGAAGCTTTTGGATTTCTATTCCATCAACTGTAATGTGACCTGAATCTGGGTCATAGAATCTTTGCAATAATGAGATAACAGTTGATTTTCCACTTCCACTTTCTCCTGCCAGTGCAACTGTCTGATTTTCATCGGTATACAGATTGTTAGTTACTTCTCAAATAATAGTTTCAACTTTGAAGTTATTTATTTTTTGGTTGAAGAGAATATTGCTTTGTCCTTTGATAATTTAGTAATATACCTTGACTGCATGCATAGACCAAAAACAGTAACAAGAATGACATCCCAAAACCAACTCCACTTATTATCCCTTGTTTTATGCCTGCCTTAATTGGTGCTTCACATTTTTTTTGGTATAACTTCATAACCTTCTCTTCAGCACAGAAAGAAGCAACTGTTCTAATGTTACTCACAGCATCATTTGCTACTTGACTTGCTTCCTCATACAACTTCTGAAACAACAAAAACATGCATTCTTTGATAAATGTTTCTAAAGCATTTCTCCATGTTCTCTTACATAAAATATGAAAATGTAGGTCATATGATAACTTCTATACGTATCTAAACTCCAAAGTTCAATGGAAAAAGTTGGGAACAAACCTTTGCATCTGCACTAAATCCTTGTATGAACTTCATTTGAAGGTATCCGTTTAGACCCAACAGGGGTAGCAAACCAAGAATTATAAGAGCGAGGCTCCAGTTTGCCTGAAATGCAACCACCAGGCCACCAATTGCAGTAGCTATATTCTGAACCAGCAAACCAAGTGCATCCCCAACCAAACCTCTAACAGTAGCAGCATTGGTGGACAGCTTTGCTGCAAGTGCACCACTTGAATTCTCAGTTTCATCAAACCAACTCACTTCCATTTGAATTATTTTCTCAAAACACATCAGTCGCACCCTCTGTACTAACTTCTCACCAGCAATGGAAAAAAAGTAGGACCTTGTAGGAAAAACTAAGAAAGATGACACACCAAGGACAACAAAAATCAATGCCCAAAACTTTGAATCTTCGTGGAGTTCATCTGCAGGCTCATACAAAGTATTGACCATTTTGGCAACCATTAATCCAAACAAAGGTAATATTGCTCCATTTACCACTGCAGACATCGTTCCTATAAGTAAGACTGGGATCTCAGGCTTGTTTAGATAAGCTAAGCGGCGAAGTGGTACTTTTGGAGGTGGTGGTTGTTGTGAGGTTCCTAAAGGAGGAAGTTCAACTTCCCCACCAGATGTTTCCAGAGGAACAATTGTTGTAGAAAGTGCATGTGACACTGAGAATGAGTGATGACCGCTGTTTCCAACTTGGCTTATAGTTTGCAAGTGAGAAAATCTTTGATTTGAAGAATATGAAATACTTTCTGGTCTGACAGAGTCAGTTGCAACATTCTGTACTTCTGCCTCCTTCTCAGTCTCTTGTAAACTAATGAGCTTACTATAGGCCCCATCAGGATCTTTAGTGAGTTCCACATATGAACCTTGTTATCATCCAGAAATATCATTAGAATGTGGCAAGAAAATTAAACTCAACCAAATTTTTTTAGAACACTATTATCACTCAATAGTAAGAATACAAGTTATGCCAATGAAAAGAAGAAAAATAAATCAAGGAAAAAAAATAATCAACCCAGCTGCTGGTTAGCTTCAGTGAGAAAGTATTTTTACCTTTTTCTACTAGTTTTCCTTGATGAATAACGGCTATAGTGGCGGCATTTCTTACAGTACTTAAGCGGTGGGCAACAATAACAGTAGTTCTGTTTATCATGATTTTGTCTAGTGCCTCCTGTACTATTTTTTTTCAGATTCCACATCAAGAGCACTTGTAGCCTCATCCAGAAGAAGAATTTTTGGATCTTTTAAAATTGCTCTAGCTATAGCAACTCTCTGCTTTTGACCCCCTGAAAGCTGCATTCCGCGTTCACCTATAATTGTATCGAGCCCCTAAATTTTGTTTTGCAAAATTATTAAGGTTAAAGGGCCATCCAGTATAAGCTGTTATTTAAGATAAGTTTTAAACAAGACAGTACATAATACCTAGTATAACTCTGATCTAAGTTTGGTCTGTATAATTTCAGGGACTAAATGAAAAAAGTTGACCTGTGGAAATTTATCTATGAACCCAGAAGCATTGGCAAGATCTGCTGCTTCTCTGACTTCTTTTTCAGTTGCACCATCCTTACCATAGGTAATGTTTTCTTTAATGATGCCTGTAAACAGAACTGGCTCCTGGCTGACCAAGCCTATTTTCTGTCTAATCCATTTAAGCTGGAATTCTTTTATGTTGATTCCGTCAATGAGAACTTGTCCATCTTGTGGATCATAAAGCCTCTCTATCAGGTTAATAACTGTTGATTTCCCACTCCCACTTTGCCCCACCAAAGCTGTTGTTGTTCCCCTTGGTATTGAAAGAGAAAATCCATTGAATATAGCTTCATCTGGCCTTGAAGGATAACTAAAACTTACTTCTCTCAGCTCTATGTCCCCACCAATATCATCAAGCTGCTGACCTGTTGTTTCATATGCATCAATATCTGGTTTCCTGTTAATTGTTTCAAACATCTTAAATGCCGCAGCTCATCCTGAAGCTAAAGCGCTGAGGCTAGGAGACGCCTGACCAAGAGAACTGAAAAAAGAATAAAAATACTATCAAACTATTTTCTTATGTGAGTGTGTGGATGGATGGAAAACGTGTTATTGTATAATATAAACAAAGAAGCAACTCACAGGGACCCTGTCATTATTGCAAATATTACAGTCATAATGTTCCCTCCTGCGTACCCTTTCTCTAGTACCAATTTCCCGCCAAACCATATAGCTAAACCATAGGCACAGAAAACAATAAAATAAACTGAACCAATTCGGAAACCAGAAACCATTCCCTCTTGCACACCACTCTTGTATGCTTTTGTTAAAGATTGATTATATTTAGCTATAGCTTGCTTCTCCCCAGTGAATGATGCAACCTGCAGCATTGGAGTAATGGGTATTATTTACATATTATTTTCCTTAGATTTACAAAATAATTTGTTTCTGCATACGTACAGTTCTAATAGAACTAAGTGTCTGCTCTACCACCGTTGCTGCTTCAGAATAGGTAACTTGTCTACGGGATGCCACTTTTGCAATAACAATACTCATTACAGCACTAGCTAAGACAAGAGGTGGAATTGAGGACAGCAAGACAAGGGTTAGAAGCCATCCCTTAACGAATGCTATCACAAAACCTCCAGTGAAGGTTGCCACTGACTGTATCAACTGTCCTACCTAATATAAAAGATGGAAAAAAACAAAACATATAAACCTTTTGAGTTATGAAATTGATTTAATACTTCAATAGTGATCCTCTAGTACCTTCTCACCCATTGCATCTTGAATAAGAATCGTGTCACTTGACATCCTTCCAACAACCTCGCCAGTATTAGTTTCTTCCATGTCAAAGAAGCTCATATCTTGCCTCAAAATTGCTTTCAGGTATAAATTTCTAATTCTTGATGCTTGTCTCTCCCCAGTGACTATCCAGCAAGACACCTCTAGCATATTTTAGACATAGATATCTTTGCTATAATGTTATATATTTTTTGTTTTAACCCTCCAGAGTTCAGATGAGAGGTATGTAAAGTTTGATAAATTATTGTTTCAACCAAGGTTCAAACTCGGATACCCCGAATCGATTTATCCTTAATTGAAAACTCATTAATTGAAACTCTATTGAGCCAACTTAAATACTGCCTTAAGTTGATATAACTAATTTACATTCAAGAAGTATTTACAAAGAATCTGAAGTACTTACGAAAAAATGATCCTACGAAGGAACCAACAGCCAAGTATACAAAATTCAGGGCCACCTAAGCAGAAAATTAGTTCATTATCACATGATATTTTTCGAAGTTATTGAGGTGACATAGACTAGTAGTGAAGGGAATTAAGTACCTTAGAAACATCGTGAACTACTTCTCTAGGGTTTGTGGCTCTTCCAAATGCATCAATCAAATTTCCAAAGACTACAGTCATCAAGGGTGTGGCAAGTCCATTTCCAATAGCACCAATAGTTCCCACAGACATCAATACATGATCAAGAGAGTCTGCGAAAGAGAAGAGTTTGTAAAATGGGACTACGTTGGTGGTTTTGCCTTTTGGTATGCTTGTTTTTGAATCCTGCTGCTTCTCTGTCTCTCTTTGGATAGTTTCATGAATTGCAATTGGTGAAAAAGTTTCTGATATTGTGGACTGCAATGTAAATATGTAATACTCTCTCCATCTAAACTTTCATCCATTTTCATGTTGGATGACATCTATTATTTGCTGTAACAACACCAATTCAATTATGGTAAATGAAAATCAGCTGTAGCAAAAGGTTACTGGTTCAATATTTCGGCTATATTCATCATTGTGATGATTTCATAGAGAGAAACAGGTACCATAGAGAGGAAGAACTATAGTTTTAGGTGTACCTCTACATGAAGCAATGATTCTGTTTGGATAAACAGATTAACTAAGCGCTTATAAAAGTGTTTATGTATAAGTTATTTTTGTAACAAAAGATAAAATACAGTTAAACTGGACTCATATAAGCTATCTTGGAGAGTTTACATACATTTCATAATTTTTTTCTCTCCTTAAGTTCTCCCAAACAGTCTCACAAGTACTTATGCAAGTAGAAAAGTTCAAATAATTAAGTGAATATAACGAGGTCCTTAAAGTAAACCAGTAGATGAAATGAGCTTTTACCAAACTTCAGGTTGATGAAGCTATTTTTGCATGCAGCCAGTACTTGAATGGAACAGATAAGAATTAGTAGGAACTAAGAACCAGTGTAAAATATAATCAATCATATATGACTGACTTATGTGCACCAGTGATTACATATTATATCGTTACATATACCACTTCGTCTTCATCAAGTGTGGAAAGTGACAGCAAGTGAAGCGCAGTTTGTTTCGTTCATAAAATCCAATATATCAAACATTCTCCATGTAGAATCTACGGACGAAGTCCAAATCTTCTTTATTAGCCTTTAAGGTTAGAATAATTTAATCCATAAAATAGTGACTTGATAAGTTCCTAATTACATGATCATGTCACTATTTTTTAATCTCACGAAGGATTATTAAGTTCTAAGTTCTTAATCAACCAAAACTACGTTTGATATTTTCATTTTTGTGATATAAGCCATGCATAAAGTAACGATGGTAAGTGTTTGCATTTTCTATAGTACATAAAATGTTTAGGACATTAACAGACATATACAACTTAAAAAAAAATGGTCAAGCTGTTAATGTACAGTGTTACTCCTAAACATAAATTTGTCCTATGCATACTTTATTTTCCGTTTATAATATGAATATACTAACTAATGCTCAAGAAACTGCATGACGTTTGTAATTGGAATAGTCTTTTAGCCGAAAAGTATATTCACCAAATATGTCGAAATTAAAACCAACCAAATTCTTAATTACTTGCGTACATATATAGGTGAGACGGCCCCTTTTTCTAGTATTGTTTGTATTGTACGTGTACAAAGCTTCTTCCAAAAAAGACAAAATTCTTTATAAGGTTTTATGAACTGAAAATACAATCCTAATATAATATAGTACTAGATTCTCTTTGACATATAAAGATAGAATAACATGTAGAGTTTCGAATGGGAGGATAGAAAACCAAAAATCACAAAAGATTGCATTAGAAACAAGAATTAAAATTAAAACATGAGTTGAAATGTTGATACCTTAATATAAAAAACACGAGCCTTTGAAATAGAATGTAGATTTCCACAAAAAAGAGAGAGAGAGAATGGAGATGAGTACGTAAAACATCGTTAGAGGAGTGACTACCGAAGGTAATCCATGGGGCTATGGGTGTAGAACATGTCTGGAGTGACTGTGAGTGTTTGTAGGGAAGGTTTAAAATATTTTAATGCAAAATAGAGTTACAATGGTTAACTGTGGAAACGGTAATTGAAATTATGTAAAGAATTATTATTTTAACTCTGTGTTTTGATAATATAAAAAAAAAGGAAATGTTAAACATTACGACAGTAAAGTTCATGAATATATCACGATATGAATATTTGTGACCCACTTGATTTCCATCAGATTTGAAATTACAGTTTTGAGGAGGATTTTGAACATAAAACGCGCATCGTGTAGTTTCACGAACAAAGGGTTCGTGAGATATAACATTGTTAACAAAAAAATAGTGATAGCTCAATTGAAAATGAGATTGCCAACTCATCAAATAAGTTGTAAAAAACCGATGTGTTGTGCATGTTTGATTTTAATACGTGTAGATTTGGTTTATTAAAAGAAAGAAAAAACTTGAATGTTAACTAATGGAGAAAAAGTTGTAATCCAAATAAGTTTTTCCCAAGATCCTCTATGTTCCATAGCACACAAAAATTTTCAATTACAGTAAGCTTCGATCCAAGTTCCACCTTATCATATCGTGTGAAATTTTATCTCGAGTATAACACACCAACCAATTTGGGCATCCTTTGTTCAACTTCTAGTTTTTACCTGAAACAAATCATGTAAACGCAATCTCTAAATAGCAGGGACATCGCTTTTGATCTAAATTAGTAGCCAAACTTTACCCATAAAATATCATTTTTTTTCCCCTAAAACTAGATTGCCAGGAAATGACTGATTAACTAGCACTACCAAATACTAATGATGTCTATAAGAAATGAAATATTAATGGGATTTAACGATTTATTTTGTTTCAATTAATAATTGTTAGAATTATTAATGGACTTTGGCTAATAAACTAGCTGAATAAAATTGCCAAAACTGTTAGTTTAGGTGAAATAGTACATGATATTTAATTTCATTTGACAAATTTTCTAATATTATTATTTTAGCCACGCCAAAATTGTATAGTCATGCAACTAGTGCATTAAAGGTCATTCGTTTCATTTAAATGAGATGGTTTATATTTGAAGCTCACTTAGTAAATAAAAAACATTATAAATCAATGATCAAAATTAGATGATCAAGATCTTCTCGCAGTTACTACTTGAGAGTGATGAGAAATCCATTTCACTATGTGTGCTGCAATATTTATGTACAGTAAACTTGGAAACCCTTCCAAAGAATCCAATTAACTTACAAATTAAATTTTATGTAATTTGTTTCATGGAATTATTAATTGAAGAATATTTTGAAAATTATAACATTAAAATATGATAAAATTAGTCATGATTTGTCTTTACTTCGGAACACTGAACCTGAATTGTTTTTTTCTTTGTATTTTGCCAATATTTTAGTACTAATGGCTATAATCTAAATGCTACTTATGCAAGGTTTATGATGCACGTAATTTATACGATATATTGAATTACAAGGAATTATATAATTTCAGCATGATACCATACAATACATGACAAATGGGGTTTGCATCCGTTGGTTTTGAAATCGAATTAATTAACAATCTGATTGGTAATGACTATATGAGAACTATGTAATAAACAGGTTGGAAATAAACGACTGAACTTGAAGATTGAAAGTTAAATGAATGATTATATGCATTGATAATGTAAAAAAAATAGTTTTTAACACCGTTGTTCAATAGAATATTTTTGTTGTTAATAAAATCTCTTGTTGTAAATTTTTATGTGATATCTTGATAATTTTTATGGTTAACAAAACTCTCTTTATATAGTTGTTTAAAAGATAAAAAAAGTATCAAAATAAGATGAAATACATCTATCAAATAAGTGGATATCTTTTGTTTTTGTTTTTCCACTAGTTTTTCTTTACACGAATGTCTTAGTGGAAGTCACATTAAGGGCACTTTCAACCCATCGATCCATTTGTCGGTGCTACTGTTGATATATTTCCTTTGACCACACATTTCACGAGTTGGGCAACATTCAAATACCCATCATCTTAATCTATCTCGCAAATTATGGCGGGTTAAAAGTGGGATGCATTGAACTCAAAATACTCTTCTTTTTATTGCGTAAAAAATATTTGCAATTTTGATAAATAAAAGAATTAAAATATGGAGAACAAAATACTAAAAACCATTATGGCCAAACTAAAGACCACTTCTAAATTGAGAGTTAGTGCTCTCTCTTTGGAGAAAATTTATGTGTTTTTTTCTCTCTTTTCTTGCAAACAGTTTCTTGTGTTTCTTAAATTTATACTTTTATGATTTAGATGTAACCATAATAAACTCATCACTAACGACATTATTATCGATCGAGATAAAGTTGTTATCTAAATTGGTTTTATTCTACCTTCGAAACACTTACTAAGGATTATTTTCATATCAAGAATAAAATTGTGATTTGAATTTGTAGTATCAATGGAAATTCAAGTCACATACTTGATTCTAGCTCTTACCCCTGTTGTTGCTAAAAATCATGTTTTAATTCAATTATTGGCTCTTCGTGACCAAGAGAAGAACTAGTTATCTGAAGAAAAAAAAATGAGAATTTCGCATTTGAGGCGATCTTACATTACATATTGTTCACATCAATTTCTTCAACCTCTGAATCCCTTCAACAACTACCTCTTCAGCCTACAGGGGTGTATCTGCAACATGAGCATCATCAACAAAATCAACCGAAGTTCTTGCACCATTAGCCATAGGTTCATCAACCGAGGTATCGGTTGCGGTGATTAGTTGACCTGGTTGCTTTAAGAATCACCTTCCTAAATTTCAATAACTTCTCACAGAATAGAAAACGTGATGAGCACATCTCCCTTGGACATGGTAACCTGACCATTTTTGAGAGGAACATGGTAACTTGACCATTAAAGTTGTTTTTCCAACTAGACATATCTTGTTGATATTCTTCTTGTAATACCTTGATGGCAAAGCAAGGAAAGAACTCTTTAGAAAAAATGTTTTGGTAACTAACTTATATATAGAACTGTCACTTGTGTTAATATTGGCTTGATCAACAGTTTGTTTACAAATGAAAAAGCGGTAGCAATAAAAACAAAGGGATCTTTGGGGGGGGGGAGGGAGGAAGCTGGAGGGCCAGAAAGAATCATCAAAGGAAGCTAAGTAGGACATGTGCTCATGTTTTTAAGTATTATTAATGACAATTACATGTCTCGTGTTTAAGATTTTTGTAAAAAAAAAAATGTCTCGTGTTTTTTTTTTTTTGTTCAAGTGCTTCTTTTATACTTTTCTAAGCTGGAGTATTTATGAGCGACAACTATTTATTCAATCTTTTTAATATATAAATGACAAATATTTGTCCATTTTTTTTGGTTGATAGACAAATAACAAAGTCATTATAAACTCACACACACAAGTGGAGGTACCGGGGTTCGAATCCCGGTCATAGCATCCGGCCTAACAATTTCGGCATTTTGTCAGTTGAGTTAGGACTTCTGGATTGTCCATTATTTTATATATTTATTAATGACAACTATTTGTCTTCTATTTTTTTTTACATATTAATGACAAGCATGTGTTTTGTATATTTTTATTATATATTACTCAAAAACACATGTCATAAGTTTTTTTAATTTATTTATCCGTGGTAAATATTTATTTTGCTTTTTATGTATTGATGAAAAATACTTGCACCATATTTTTTATATTTAAAATATTTATCTTATGCTGCCCTAAAAAATATTTATCTTATGTTTTTTATATGTCTTTGACAAACATTTGTATTTTTATCTATGTCAAATATTTATAAATGTGGGAGGATTAAGTAATGAGGAAATTGTACCCAAAACAAAGAGAGAAACGAGGGAAAAAAATAGAGAAGAGATAGAGTTGAGAAAAATAAGGAAGATAGATGGGGTGGTGAGAAAAATAAGGGAGAGACTGAGAGTGGTGGAGGAAAGAAAATTTTAATTTTTCTTAAAAAAAAAAAAATTGAAATTTGAATTGAAATGAAGTGAATTAGATTGATGAGGTGGCAGTTTATGGAACTAGGTAGTGTAATTTTGATTTTTCAATTTCATGTTGTTTTCTTAAAATTGAAATGATGAACATGTTTTTTGAGCATCAAAGTTTCTTAAATATATGCAGATGAATTTTGGAATTATAACGGCTCATAATATTAAGCTTTGAATATGTAGCAGTATCTAATTATTCCACTCCCCACAAAACATTATTGTTTTCAATAATACTATATCCGTCGTTCCATGTGTAATAGTAGCAATAAATAGAGCAAAATAATAGCCTCATTGAATTAAATTCCAAGTAGTGACGTTTTTTGTTCCCCCCACATAACAGTACATTTTCCCTTATTTGCCAAATTCAAATTCACACTCTCCATACACTCTCCATCCTCTAAAAGTGTAACTAAATTGTAAAATCAAAATTCAACCAACCTCATGTCAAAATCAAAAAACATAAACTATTATTACTTGAAATTCTCACCAGATATTCTCTCAACCAAAAAAATGGCTCCTATTATAAATAAATAAACAAATACTCCTAAGTTTTTCAAATCACTTTATTTTATTTTTGTGACCATTATTTATAGCTTCACTTTCTTCAATTTCTCTTCACTCCTAAAAAGTACCAAGTTTTTTTAGGAGGGAAGTGACAAGACAATGAAGAATGAGAGACAACAACAACATCATAGAGCTTCTAAAACTCCCAGATTTAAACATCATTGTCACATTTTTCTCTTCATTTTCTTCACTCTTTTTTCCATAACACAATCTTTTGATTATGCTGATGCACTTTCAAAAAGTCTTCTTTACTTTGAAGCACAACGTTCAGGGAGGTTACCATACAACCAACGTGTGAATTGGCGTCATCATTCTGGTCTTACTGATGGTTTAGAACAAGGGGTGAGATCAAAATCATAACTTTTTTCACTTTCTTGATTTTGATGAATTGTGTTTGTTTTTTTATGGTTTAAAGTTTAGATTTTTATTTTTGGGTTTGTGTTTTTTCAGGTGGATTTGGTTGGAGGGTATTATGATGCAGGTGATCATGTGAAATTTGGTTTACCAATGGCATTTACTGTCACAATGTTGTCATGGAGTGCTATTGAGTTTAGGCAAGAAATTGTTGAAGCTGGTGAACTTGGTCATGTAATGGAAGCAATTAAATGGGGAACTGATTATTTCATCAAAGCTCATACTAGCCCAAATGTGTTGTGGGCAGAGGTATATTATAGTCTTTTTTGAATTGATTTATTTGAGTAATCAGTGTAATTATATGTGTTGCGGTCGTGTCGGTGTCGGACACGACACGTGTTCGACACTGGGACACGCCTAATCCGAGGAGTGTCCGTGCTTCATAGTCTGTGAGACTTTTTGAGAAAAGTTATGATAAACAGCTAGTAACATGTTCATAAGCTGTTTTTTCGGCTTATTTCCAATTTTTGAACTTCCTAGTTGATGTGATGATTAATAGATTCAAGAAACAAAATCCTGAAATTAAGGTTTTTTACTTAGGTGGGTGATGGAGACACAGACCATTATTGTTGGCAACGTCCAGAGGACATGACAACTTCTAGACAAGCATTTAAGATAGATGAGAAGAATCCAGGTTCAGATCTGGCTGGAGAAACTGCTGCAGCTATGGCAGCTGCTTCCATTGTGTTTAGGAAAACAAATCCACACTACTCTCAACTACTTTTGCACCATGCTCAGCAGGTAGTAGTAACCTCTAAATTGTGTTTTATTCACTATAGTGGTACTAGTGTTTGGTTTGGTGGGTTATTTTAAAATATGAATAATTAATTATGTTTGGAGCTAGTTTGCTTTACCCTCTTCATTTTTTAAGCACCTTTAACTTTAAGAGACAAGTATTAAAGTATGTAAAATAAGGGTATGATTGTAAATAGCTATTTTGGTCTTTGATTGAGTGAGTTGTTGTTGCATAGTCACATAATGTATCAAAATTACAAAAATGTTTTGATTGTGTCTTTTGTTGGTAATTTGATTCTTAAACTTGATTGTGTTTTTTTCTCAGTTAGTTTGATCTTATAATGTGTTTCGTTAGTCAGTTTGATTTATGAGATTACTAACCGAAGAGACTCATGAATGTTTTTGTCAATTTCATACGTTTATGAACTAGTGACATTGTCTCATGCATTTAGAGACTAAAATGGTTGTTTAGTCATAAAATAATGTTCCTAATTAGTGTGAATGCAAAATTTTCTTTAACAAAACTACTATACTATCAATTTAAAGGCAACAATGGTGTATATGAAGTATGAACTAAAGTAGTTAGAGTTGCCAATTAAGTAAAAATATTAGTACTAGTTAAAATTAGTTGTGTTTATCTTTTTATAGTAATTGAAAGCAATATTGATTTAATTAGTTAGTTGTATATGTGTACTATTGTGTAGTTATTTGAGTTTGGGGACAAGTACAGAGGAAAATATGATGGAAGTGTTGGAGTAGTGAAGAGCTACTATGCGTCGGTGAGTGGATACATGGATGAGTTATTGTGGGGAGCTATGTGGTTGTACAAAGCCACCGACAAACAAGAATATTTTGACTACATTATTTCTAATGCTCATACATTTGGTGGTATTGGTTGGTCCATTACAGAATTCAGCTGGGATGTTAAGTATGCTGGTCTCCAAGTTTTAGCATCAAAGGTAGTAAAATACAAAACAAAAGGGTTTCCTTTAATCACTCTTTTTTGTCTCATTTCACGTTCCTCTAGGTTGGCTTAATTCAAACATGTCAATTTTATAGGTCCATGCTGCTTTTTGCTTTTATATCAAACATGTTAGTATTTTATTTGTGTTGGTTTTCCTTTTTCAATGGCTTATTTCTCGCTGGCATTGCCTGCATAATGCTTTACTAGCATGAAGTCAAAAATAAAATGATGGGTTTAAGACTTAATTTGGTTTGTTCCTTTTACTTTTGTTTCAAAAGTCATTTACCATTTGATTTGATGGAGCAATATCTAAGGGATATTGTTAATAGGAGTTGAAAATCTTGAAAAGTATACTCAAGAACATTTGCATGTGCAATTGATGCAGTCTATCACAGTTCAATTAAAGTGGTCTGGCTATATGGTTGTGCCAAATGTTGAAATTTCAATGGTTGCAACAATGCCTCCATAAGAATAGACTATAGCTGATATAAAATTAAGAAACAACAAAATCTTAATTGAAATTATTATCTTAAATTTTTAATTTGATTGTATCTATTTTATAAATACTCAGCATGCATGTATAGATTTCACTGATATACATGCATTGACTGTCAAAATGGTAATAATGGATGCCACTGGTTGCTTATCTGATAGATATAGTATGGCTCAACTCTCAACCCTTCAACTCATCATGAGGCAAGCTATTACTATGATGTGTACCCCACATTAAGGGAAAATACACTTTTTGTGTTTTCTTCAGGGTTTGCAATAAATCAGTTGGACCATTGTAAAACTGCTAGAGCACATTTTGGTTACTTGGAGTAACACTATTTTCCTTTTTTACCAATGACTATTCTATATGCATGTTTAGAAGAAGAAAATTTCAGGGTTCATTCATTATGTTGCAAGTAATGCACAATGATTGATAGTGGATGGAAACATGTGATGTAACACATTGTTCACATGCCTTGCCCTTGATCCATTTGTTATTTTTTGGATAGTGGGCCTTTATTTTGGGCTTTATGAAACACTTTGAAATGTACCTTCTAGCTATGTAAAGGGATCAACTTTCCACACTCCCCACATTTCTAAAATAACCACAAATATTTCTGGAAATGTACTTCCGGACGACACATTTTGTCTGAAAATGTATATTTGAAGTGATATTGGGTGTGTAGAAAGTTCTTCCTTATGTAGAAGTTTACTAGTAAATATGTCAACAAAATCATCAAAACTAAGTAAGAACTAATAAAATAATCTTAAAAGTAATTAATTTCTGTAGATTTTATTTTTTTTGTGATTGATATGCTACTTATGGTAGATTTGTCTTATAAAGTGATTGTGATCTAAATGCAATAGTAACTTTTGCAGTTTTTGATGGATGCAAAACACAAGAAGCATGTTAATTTACTAGAACAGTACAAATCAAAAGCAGAGTACTATATATGTTCATGTCTCAACAAAAACAATGGCAGCAGCAATGTGGAAAGAACACCAGCTGGGTTACTCTATGTGAGACAGTGGAACAACATGCAATATGTTTCCACAGCAGCATTTCTACTCACAGTTTACTCAGATTTTCTCCAAACTGAAAATCTAAAGGTCAACTGCCAAGATGGGATTGTGGGCCATGATGAAATTCTCAATTTTGCCAAGTCACAAGTTGATTACATTTTGGGCCAAAATCCACTTAACATGAGTTACTTGGTGGGATATGGGCCTAAGTACCCCAAAAGGGTGCATCATAGAGGTGCATCCATTGTATCATATAGAGAGAATAAAGGGTTCATAGGGTGCACACAAGGGTATGATAATTGGTATGGTGTCCAAGAACCAAATCCTAATATTTTGGTTGGAGCTTTGGTTGGAGGACCTGATAATCAAGACAATTTTGAGGATCAAAGGAACAATTATGTGCAAACTGAGGCTTGCACTTATAATACTGCACCATTAGTTGGAGTTTTTGCAAAATTCATGCAAATAGGGTTTGTTCATGATTCTGATTCACTTTTAGTTGCTTCCTTTTAAATACACTATATATATAGTCAAAGCACAATAGTATATTATTGTCAAAAGTCAATTAAATTCTCCAGTTTTCCCCCTATTTTATGAGCGATATTTTAGCTTAAAGAATGTACTTTCTTCTTAAACAAATTTTTATAAATTTGTTAATATTATAGTGTGGCAAAAGATTGAATGTGCGTCAAATTTTTGAGTTGTTAATTCTTAAATACAAACAAAAATTCAAAATGTATTTAGTCCAAATTTGCACCAAATACATTTTGATGTTTGGGTCGTGATACAAATCTAAATGCACTCGTTCCAAAGACTCTATACAATGCCAACAACTCTACAATTGTTGTGCATATGGATCCTAAAGCTAATTTCATTAAAATCATCAACGTCCTATCCAATAGATATTACAATCAAATCAATTGATGATATTTTTTCCTGCGAACTAAAGGGTTAAAACCCAAAAAATATTTACCATCAACATTTTTTTCCCTTTCTTTTTACTGGAAATGAGGATGATGAACCATAAATTAAAAATTCAAATCTCAATGTTTGGTGCGCTAAATTTGAAAGGGAGTTTAAATGACTTATAACTACTTGGCCATTTTTCTTTCAAAAAAAAAAACTACTTGGCCATTTCATATTTTCATTAAAGACAAAGACTTCTTGACGGTCAATATTGGAATAAGGATACAACACCCTCCATAAAGACCACAATGACCTTAGGCGTGCCCCTACAAGGCGCAACCTCAAGAGAGTTTTTAGAAGCATCTAGAGATGTGTGACTTACACCCAAGTTATTTGGGGTCTAAGTCCGTACAAGCCCAAAGAAGGTTATAAATACCCTTCTTAAGAACAATCTCAAGACATAATCTAAACAGATTAAACCCTAGTTTTTATAGATTGTACTCGGTGCAAGTACAACTTCCATTCATCCTGTATCAATATTATTGATTTCATTATGCTCAAATTGGTGAGAAAAAAGTGAGGTATTGGATACATGCACCTATTTCAGTCAAAAAAAATTGAATGTTAAATTATTTTTTATTTTGACAAACTTTTAAACTTTTGAATTTTCACTAAACTTGTTTATTTTTTATTCTAAAAAGTATTAAAAAGTAAATGATTTTACTCTTTGATAAGAACTAAAAGCTTACTATTTTTATTATTATTGAAACATAAGCATGGAATTAATTTTTGAATTGGCTGACCTTTGAGGATCACTATAGTCAAGTACGTGATAAATGCAAGTGCAAAACACTTTTTTATTTGTTCTTTCTGATAAACAAAGTTCCAAAATAAAAAGCACATGCAACACATTCCCTATTAACTAGTGAGAAAACAAACTTTTGAGTCAAAAATTGAGTGGAAAATAACAGCACATATGAACTTAATTGGTGTTAGAAAAAATAGGGATTCTGTTTATTGAATTGAGTGAGTCAAGATTCAATTGGTTAGATAAATGGATGCTATAGTGGATTCTGTTACTGATATTTTTATACGAGGATTCTCTTAGTAGTAGTTTATATTGAGTGAGACTTCATTGAGCACAAAACAATTCATATCATTTTAATTTTAGTTAAATAAATGGATGTAATTTTTGAAGTGCAAAGAGGAAGACCATTCTCAATTGAAGTAGGCTTCTTCGACACAATTTTGGAAATCAAAGAAAAAATTCAAAAGTACCAAGGAATTCCAATATCCAAACAAACCTTAATCTTCGATGGCCAAATTCTTCCCGATGATGGTGACATTTGGAAATGCGCGATTTTTCAAAACTCGCGCATTCACCTCATAGTCGCCGCCTCAGAGTCCGATCATCATAAACAGCCGATGGAAGACACCAAATTACATCTCAACACCAAAACTCCTTCATCCAAACCCTACTTTCCTATTGAAATCGACAAAAACGACACCGTTTTAAAGCTTAAAGAGAAAATTCACGACATTGATCAAAATAATGTCCCATTGAATCAACTCATGTTGCATGCAGCCGGTACCGAATTGCATGACAATCAATTGATACGTGATTGTGATGTTTCGGATAAAAGTGAAATTGAGGTGAGTTTTAAGCCACCAGCGGGGTCGGCGGCTTCACCAACGGTGATTGGTGGTGGTGGTGGAGGTTCAAAGAAGTTGAAGTTTATGGTTTTACCAAAGAGTGGAACAAAGAAAATTCCTGTGGAGATGAATGCTACTGATAATATTGGAGAATTGAGGAAAGAGCTTCAAAAGATCAATCAAAGGCTTCAATTTCATCTTCCACAAGAAGGTTATTTTTTCATTTATAAGCAAAATGTTATGGATGATGAGAAATCTTTTCGATGGCACCATGTTTGTCAAGGTGACACCATTGAAATCTTTAATGGTAGTGTCACTGGTGGATCATGAAAATGTTTTTGTTCTTAGTTTTGTTGGTTTTAATTAGGCTTTGTGCACTTTTTTTGAAGGAAAATTTAGCTTAGGGCACTTTGAATTCTTAGTAAGTTTTTTTTTGTTTTTTTGACAAATGAATTCTTAATAAGTTATTAATTAATTAAGAATTTATGTTTTCTTTATTTATGTTGGAATGTATGTGTGTTTGTGTGAAACATCATAGTCTTGCAAAATATATGACCTATATTGTTACACAGTACACACAATTCAAACCAAAATTAACTTTGCAATGTAGTGGGTTATATATTGGTAATATCTTTAAAAACAAAAACTAATTTTATAGATGATTTATGGAAACAATTTATGTGTATGAGAGAGAATCATTATAACAATTTTTGTAATTTACAAAATTTCATAAATAATTTCTTGATTCTTTTACAAAAAAATCATAAATTATTTCTTGATATTATATATATTGAAAATATGTTAACTATATATTTTTAGTGCTTATAAAATGATAAATTTTGTTTTGTTGTTCCTATACAATATTTCTTCGACTTTTAGCTCTCTAAATATTTATATGTCACATGAACTTTTTTATGACATGAAAAGTTATGATTTTTTTAAGAAATGAAAGGTTTATGATTTATTATCTCATTGTTTATTTATTCAATACTCCCTTCGGTCTTATTTATAAGAAAAGTTTGACTTTTTAGATTTTTGAGTAATTGATGTATCTTGTCTAGAATATAGACCAAATACATCATTTATGCAATGAATCAAAAAAGTCAAATGTTTCTTATAAATAGGACCAGAGGGAGTATTATTCGTGATTTATAATTGAAACAAGGTTAAATATTGGTGTTTTGGGTTATAAAGATAAAATTCTCAAGTTCTTCAACTCAATCACATGAATATAGTCTTACTAGTATTTTCACCCGTGCAACGCACGGGCTAACAAAGATTTTTTGTGGCGTTAACAAATTATTACTCTGAACGTACCACCAAAATAAAAACATATAATGCATTTGTTAGACAAATAAGATTATTTTGTCATCATCAAATTAAAGATGTCATCTTTTGACATATAATTCAATTTAATTTAAAGCAATTATATATCTCTGACCAATAAT
>Ga0315914_1005282_pt1 | contig 18861 bp, 18 predicted proteins | sample MpolenodulesMG_FD_203920 | JGI IMG/M metagenome (GOLD analysis project Ga0315914, IMG submission 203920) | Medicago polymorpha root nodule microbial communities from Los Angeles, California, United States - elongated nodules | ecosystem: Host-associated > Plants > Roots > Nodule | place: USA... | reverse complement strand
TGCTCTTAAGATATTGTTAATTAGCATTCTGTGGGTAAACTAAAGTTCAAGCATACAAAAAGGAGTTGGTCAAGATTAGTTTAATTATACACATATCAATGCATTACCCACAATTAAACATTACATGTATATAATACGATGATTACTTCTTTTATCTTGAAATAACACAAAGGAAAATACAATTAGCCGGTATTGTTTTACTCTTGAGTCTCAAATATCATTAGAGGGATAACACATAGGTAATATAATTGCACAGACCAATTCATTTCTGGATTTTATTGATGAAAAAGTTTTATGCCAATGGCCAATTATATATGCTGGGATTATGTAATATGCCGGCTAGATTAGAAAACGGTGCTGCTGGATTAAAGCAAAAGTATATTAAAGCACACAACCTCTTGAGAAAAGAGGTTGCAGCCGAAACAAAACAACGGAACTCCAGCGCCAAGACAATTCAGGGCCTGCTCGAAACAACCAGCAAGCAATGAAAGGACCTAAGACATGAACAGAAGGAAACAACAATCAGACGTGAGGGGATATGTTGCTATAAAACAAAAACAATTGGGAAAAATCATACCAAGCAAGCAATGAAACGACATCAACATCTCAATGTTACGTCTAGCCATGGGAGATTCAAAAAAGCGTCGAGATTAAGAGGCAGTAAAGGAAGTTGAATATAGGTCAGGATGCATTCTACATATTCCATGCATCTCTTTATATATACAGGCGTCTGGAAGATATAAGTGTGCAGAGTTTAAAGTTGCATATTTTCCATGTGGTACATCAATGGAATGCATTAATTGTAGTTAGGATACCAATCATACAGAATTTGAAAATATAGATGCAAGGAAACCCAAAGGTTATTGTAACACGGTAAACCACAAAAATAGCCAATATTATAACACATGGTAAAATTTGAAATTCAAATATTAGGCATTTTGAAGGGATAAAAGCTAGGGCTTCAAAATCAGTAGTTAATGCAGGTCATTAGAGGGAAAATATTAGGTTTAGTAATAGCAATCCGTAATATGCATTAAGAATAAAGGATTTAGATATATAAAGATTTAGCCAAAATCAGTTTTGATCACCGCTTTTACAGACAGAACAGAACACAAAAATGTAAGTTGATAGTAAAGTAAAACATTGTGTTTGTTGTAGGACACCTCCATCCATGAACATAAATAATATATTTTGAATTCAGCAAAATTAATTAAAAAATACAAATAGAATTGGGGAGTGAAACCGTAGTTTTGTGAGTGTTAAAAACGAACAGTTTCGCTCACCGACGGCTCCTCTCGTTTCCATAGTTCAAATGTCGACTCGTCGTCGTAAGTTTCCTTCTTCTTATTTTTTCATTCTTAACAAGACTATACTCTCACTCTAGCTTTGTTCCCAATTATGTTGATGTTGATAACGCTGTTTCTTCATTCAACATCTTTTCCATCGAATTTGAATCTCGATTCTGATTAATAACACTACCCAGAAGCAATGTTGAAGAAAGCTTTCAAAACCCCTCGCTTCTTCGGGTTCCGCCGCAACCACAACAATTCTCTCACAACCTCTTCCATTAGTTCCGACCAACGAGGTATTCGTTTTTGCATCTGGGTAGCTTTCAAATTTGAGAATCTTAGCTACGAACCTTATTGTTTGGTTAACCGCATCCTTTTCCATAAAAATTGGTATTCCATTTACTGGGAAGCTCTTGAGCTTCTCAAGAAAAAAAGGTTTTTTAGTAACTTCAGATTCCATTAGAGCTTTGGTTAGATTTTATTCCTACATGGGTTATACCGAAAAAGCTATAGAATCATTCAGTAGAATGCGTGAATTTGGTGTTGAACCTGATGCTTATATGTATAACACAATTTTGAGAGATGTGTTGAATGAAAACTTACTTGAGCTTGCTCTTGCATTGTATACTACCATGCTTAAATTTAATGTTGAGCCTAATTTTTATACTTATAATATGTTGATTGATGGCTTTTGTAAAACCGGTGAAGTTAAGGGCGCACAGGAGATGCTCACTGAAATGAAGAGAGTTGGTATTGTTCCTTGTGTCTTATCCATGACTTCGATTCTTTATGGGTGTTGTCAGGTGAATAATGTGGATGAGGCCGCATATATTGTTTAATAATATGATGAAAGAAAAAGAAGGGCTTCTGCCGCCGCATATGATTTCTTGTAATGTTCTTAATGGGTTTTGCAAGACGGGGAGGCTAGAGGAAGCACTTTCTTTTGTGTGGTTAATAAAGAAAGATGGTTTCTCGCTTAATCGAAATAGCTATGCTTCTCTTATTAATGGATTTTTTAAGGCTAGGAGATATAGGGAAGCACATGTCTGGTATACAAAGATGTTTAAGGAGGGGATTGTGCCTGATATTGTTTTGTACGCTATTATGATATGTGGTTTGTCGAAGGAGGGCAGGGTTGGTGAAGCTGCTAAGATGTTAGAGGAGATGACTCAGATAGGTTTAACTCCTGATGCTTACTGCTACAATGCTGTAATTCAAGGTTTATGTGATGTAGGTCTTTTGAATCGAGCACAGTCTCTTCATCTTGAAATTTCTCAGCACAATGTTTGCACGCACACAATTCTCATATGTGAAATGTGTAAGTGAGGAATGGTTGCTGAGGCACAATAATTATTTAATCGAATGGAGAAGCTTGGATGTGAACCTTCAGTTGTGACCTTTAATACGCTTATAAATGGACTGTGCAAAGCTAAAAATCTTGAGGTCGGGAGAAGAAATTCGTTACACCTCAGTCTTTCTCAGGGTTCTGGTCAGGTTTCTGATAGTGCTGGGCTCCTGAGAAAGGCGAACGAAATGTGAGGCGGGACAAATTTTGAGGGCTTACAAGTTAATCACTGATCTTGCTGGCGAGGTTAAGCCCGACATCATTACATACAACATTCTACTCAATGCCCTTTGCATGGATCGTGAAGTTAACGCTGCTTATAATTTTTTTGAGTTCCTGCAAAAGAAGGGTTATCCCTCACCCGATACTGTTATATATGGGACAATTATCAAAGGGCTGTTCATGGTTGACAGAGAAGATGAGGCATTTAAGGTTTTTCAACGTATGCAGAAGACTGGCTCTGAACCTACCCTTTCAGTTTATAGAACACTTATGACTTGTTTGTGTAGAAAGAGCAAGGTCTGACGTGCATTCACTCTTTATTTGGAACATTTGAAGAGCCTTCCTAGTCAGGACAACGACTCAATCAGTACTCTAGAAAAATATTTATTCAGAGAAAAATTGGAACAAGTGATTCGAGGTTTACTTGAACTGGACTTCAAGGCCAGAGATTTTAAATTAGCTCCATATACAATTCTACTTATTGGGTTATGTCAAGCAAGAAAAGTATCTGAAGCATTAATTATATTCTCTGTTCTTGATGAGTTCAATATCAAAATCAACGCTACAAGTTGTGTACATTTGATAAGAGGCCTTTGTATATGACGCAGTAAAAATATTTCTTTACAGTATTGAGAAGGGTTTCATGTTGAAGCCAATGATTTGTAATCACCTCCTCACGTGTCTTCTTCATTCCCGAGATTATGAGTGTGCTGTTGATCTTATTGGTAGGATGGAATCTTTTGGATACCGTTTAAATTCAGAAGAATTTGCAACGACATTGACACTTTTACACCACTACAGAAAAGGAAAGAAAAGAAAAATAACCATCAGAAAAGATTAAATTACACTGATTGATTTAGATGAATGAGTTTCTTTATGCGGCTCTTCAGTGAATATCCCCAGTTACGAAAATGGCCGTGAAGAGACCACTACACTTTTTGATGAACCAAAGGTGCCCTTTATCCCTTCTGTATATGTTTTTTCTTGAAGCAGTCCTTATGTGTATGTTAAATTTCAAATAATGTGTTTCCAGAGTTACTATAGAATAGTACAAGGATTAATTGAGAGGTATATCCTTGCATGCTTCCTTTTAGAATTTTACTTTAAACCAAGAAATCACATGTCTATAACTAATACGGAATCTAAACACATACAATATTTCGGAATTTCCTTTATTGCTTTAGGATTTTGAAGAGTGATTATCGGAGTTTTTTGTACAAAGAAACTGACACATCCAATATCACTTGGACTTTTGTCTCTCTGACATGAGATGCCCACAAAGTTTCTTTCTTTCTTAAGTCTGGATTCGGTTCTTCATTTGCATGCGTTCCAATGTGTGGAAATGTATGGACATGTCTCTTGGTGATTACGGAGAAACTACCGTTTGGGCTTTCTGCTCCAATGGAAAAGAAAAGATGCACTATTTTTTTTTGTGGGATCATTTTCTATTAAATTCATTAATGTTTAAAATGTTTCTATGATGTTGGAACATTGTTGATGCCATTATTCTTTACAATTTCCCTAACTTCTTGCTGGGCTGATGTCGTCAAGCCAATTTTTTTGCTCTATTGTCCCGCATGATTGTCATTACATCCTGTCTAGGGGTGTTTTGCTTTGTTGTATGCTTCAGTATATTTCTTTGTATACACCTCAGAGCCTCGAGCAAATATCGGCAAAGAAGATTCGAAGACTGCTATTTCCCATGCACACATTAATTGTGGAGATATCTCATATATAGTATACTTGTAGGTAAGGGTATCTTCCTTTAAGGTAGTCACTGTTTGATTCTGAACGCACAATTGTCCTTGCTAACAGTATATTTGACGGGGTTTCTATTTGATGCCACACCCCATTGGAACATGCAAGGATCAAAACTCCGTAAAGTTTAAACATTATTGATGCTTATTTTGTTTTGCAACTAGAATTTAGGCCAGCCAAGTGATTTAGCTCAAGTGATTAATGATCTCATTCAACGCATAAGAAAAAATAATACACATGTATACATAAAAAAAAAAAAATACACATGTATACATTTTCTTTTTAGCTATATCTATCTTTAGAATGAATCACCAATGTTAGTTTGCTGAAATTGTAGTGATTGATCCATGAAATTGTCAAAATTCTAAAGTAGTAGTTGAAACTTAGAATCCTCAATCACAGTAGTCTGTCTATTTGAGACAATTTTGAATACAAAATTTGTTGATCTAAAAGAGCTAATAAGGTAATAGGAAAAGTGTCATATTTGAAGTTACATATTTGAGCTAAGGTAACATGGTTTCCACGATATCTATGGCCTTAATCTAGTAATGTTGGGGAAGCAAGTTTGGAAATTGTTAACCAACCCAAATCTTTAGTTTCTAGAGTCTTTGAAGTAAAACATTTTTCACATTGGAACTTCTTGGTGTGGTTATTGGCCACGATCCAAGTTATATTTGGTGTAGTATCTAGACTTTACGGATGGTTTTAGAAGAAGGACATCACTGGAAAATAGGTGATGGTTCGTCAATTAATATTTGGACCGATCATTGGCTTAGTAGTATGTACATCCCATGTGTACAAACACCTTATCCTTTTTTCACTCTATTACAAATAGTTGATAACTTGATAGATAACAGCACAAGATCTTGGATTGGTACATAAGCAAATATACTTTTGGAGGTTCTGATGTGAGTGCAATTTTGAAGATTACTTTGTTGAGATTGAATAAACCTGATGAGAGGATATGGATATTTGATGGTAGAGGAACTTATGCAGTTAAAAATGCTTACTAGTTTGTGCAGAACACTTGGTCAATATAAAGGCGCTTAAAATTCAAGGAGAAATTTTTTATGTGGAGATTTGGGAGTAATTGTCTCCCAAACTGAGCAAACTTGCAGACTAGAGGGGTTGTCACATATGCCCCTCAGTCCGTGTCTGTTGTGAGTAAGCAACATAGAATTCTTGATACTTGTACCTTGAATGTACTGAGTAAGCAAAATGTGTCTCTTTGGCCAATATTGAATATGCTAATACCCTCAGTTGAGAGATTTGATGATTTTTCTGTGTGCAGGTTTCACATCATATGATTGATAGTCAAATTTCCATGTTTACTATTATATCACAAGTAAATGGCAAAAAAAAAGAAATATAAATCTGAGATTGCCAAACTAAATCGATTGATGGTGTTATTATCTGAGATAAAGACTGTCTACACTCTTGGCAGTACACACATTAAATTCACTAGACTAAGACCAATTCACAATTTTTTCGGAACCATCTCCATTTGGCTTCTTCAAATGTAATGTTGATAGAGTTATTTTTCAACAACATCTTGTTCCAGTACTGAAATGTGTGTGAAAGATGATCAGGGTGAACTTTGTGATGGCAAGATGGGATTGGTATTGCATGACGTTTTAGGAGGTTAAATGTGAATCGTGAGTAGATATTTTGCTCTACAATGAATTTTAGCTTCAGTTTTGAGTAATGTTATTTTTGAGTTAGATTATAAAGTAATTGATGATATTCAACATGTAAAATTCAATCTATTGGAATATGACCCATGGTTGTAAATCTATTTTTTTCTAGGTACAACAACTTTCAAGTTGTTTTCACTAGGCGAAAAACTAATGGCGGAGCTCATGTTTTGGCACAAACTTCTATCTCTTATGTTCTTCGTAGTGATTTCCGGTCTCCTCTTGATTGTATTATGAATCTCTTAAAACATCCTCTAGTGTTTATATAGAATTAAGACTACCAAAGCATGAATTTTATTGAATGTAATGATATAAAATTATTTGTAGGATCAATTTTATCAAAAAAGAAATGATGGGTTAGAGAGATTGAATTTTTTTTAGAAGAAAAGATGCTTATAACATTTCATTTATAATAATAGTGTTAATACAATCGGGAACATCAGAATGAATTATGGGGCTTACTGACAACGTGACTTCGCATGCAAGGACATGAGTAACCATATTTGTTTGTCGCCTATTAAACTCCACTCTAGGGTTTATAAAATGTGAGGAAAAAAGATTCTGACATGTTGTAATAACTTAGTCAAACTTTGTTACATGTTGACCTACAAATTATGAATCCAGACAAAAATGGCTTCCTCTGCCGAAACGGTGTTTTAGAGAGCAATAGAGATGTCATCCCATAACCCAGCTAAATGCCATACTTGAACTGCAAAAGGGCAATGAAAGAAAACATGAGCTAGGTCCTCCACATCATCATCACGAGTAACACTGGTCACTGCATTCTTTTGTCTTGCAACCGAACTCTAGTGGGCAAACATCCACGATACATCCTCAAGGAAATTCTTAATTTTTGACTGTCTATTTCATCAATCCATTGTCGTGTGTAATTCAACATGAACGCCTATTTCAAATTTTTAGCTCCTAGGTTAGATCTCGAAACCTTCCATTTGGTTCTTCCTAATTCGTGGTGGCATCTAGATATTTGAGAGGTAAGTATGGAAATATTAACTACTGACTTGAAGAGGGGCGTATAATGGCTATAGGTTGGATGGTATTGGGTGTACTCTTCTCAATGATCAAATGATAGAGTTATATATCCCGTTAAGTGACAATATTTGGAAGGAGTATACTTGATATCCTTCTTCAGCAAGGCACTAAGAATAAAAATAGCAAAATAGCAAAAACATTCAAAATGTGAACCTGACGTGAATCGAACACGCAACCTTCTGATCTGGAGTCAGACGCGCTACCATTGCGCCACAGATCCACTTGTGATAACGTTGTGCAGTCATGAGTATATCATATGTTATAGATTATAGAATTCATGCCCAAAAGGGCCATCAATTTGAATTACGATTTTTTTCTTCTTTGGAATAAATTAGAATCACGATTTTAGGCCAACAAATATCCATATCCTTTCAAAAAAAAAAAAAAAATCCATATCCTTAACCAACTATGACAAATAATTTTTTTGAATAACTAGTTTTTTTTTTTGGAAGGATTTTTGAATAACTAGTTATTACAAAAAGTGGTGTGAAAGTTATTCCATTATTATTAACATCACATTACGTCTATTAAAAAAAAATTACAATACGGTGCTTAATTTTTTTACACAAGCTTCTAGTTCTAGCTATACAAAAGCAAATCACTCAATTTTCTTCTCCTTTTCCTTCTCATCATTTAGTATTCTACTTTTAATCTTCTTAATTGTCTTTTCATCTATAATCTCATAAAATTTCTTGTACTTTTCCTTCAACCACTCCATGGATCTCTTGATCTTGTCCTCGTTTTTCATATAAGTTGTAGGAAGTGTCATACCAGCTAATATACCTATACCACAAAACAAAATTAAAATTTATTACAATCAATTCAAGAGGTGGAAAAATAGATGATTAAAAGAAATTAAGAAATTTAATCGTGAATTTACCTATATAAATGAATGTTAGGAAGTCCATGCAAGTTTCTACATAAGAGATTACCAACAACCTAGCCATAACTCCCACAAACACAGGCCAATCTTCCTTTATGCTTACCACGAACAACGACCTTATTGATTTTTCAATCCATGCTCGAACTGTCTTTGCCATTCTCATAGCTGTTTCTTCTTTCAATTCCAGCCTCAACAAGTTTGGTGGTTCCCTAAATTTCACACAACAAAAATAAATGGAACTTAGCTACCTATTTAGCACATAGCGTGTTTGTGTCGTGCGTCGTGTCTGGCGTCTGTGTTTCAGAGAATATAGGTAAGATTCTAGGTACTAGATAATGGAAAAATAGAGAAATATGCATAGAGGAAGGAGAAGGTGCTCACTTGCCCAAAAGTTTAAGCATATTGGAATAGAGAAATATCGAAGTAACAAGAAATATAGTGAGCCATGAGATGAGAGTGAGGAAGTTAAATTGATAAACTTCCATCAGCACCCATGTTGCTGTTGCCGCAATTAGAACAATAGTACTAAGTTTCTTCCTCCTCCATAGTATTATGTCCTTCATTATGTCATCGCCACTGTCTTGCGACACAAAATTATTACCTGAAGTAAGAGAGGGAGTTGTGAAAGGTTTTGTTTCTGCTGTTGTTTCGGTAGACATTGGAAATAATATTGTGATTAAGTGAAGATGATATTGTTCTAACTTCTAAGGTAGGAGTAGAACACTATGTATTATATGGGAGTAAGATAAGAGCTCGCATGGTTTGGTTTTTGCTTTAAAATGTGTTGTAGCAAAATACTAATCTTACGGTGTACGTAATTCAAAACAGGGTAATACTCTGTCTTTGAGTTACACGTGTACAGCTTTGAGGAGACGTGGAAGATTTGCAGCCTCCGTGGCACCTCCAATCTCTTTAGCATAACTTTAGAGATGCCGGTGACATTTAAACTTTAGAAACTTCTAGATACTTTACTTCATAAATTTATAAATTAATATTTTTAACATCATTTCATAAAAAAAAAAACGTCATTTCATTATTTATAAAAATCATATTAAATTTTTAACATTTTCTTATAAAAAATAAAAAATAATCAATATTTTTTCTTATGAGTAATAAAAAATCAAAAAAAGTCAATTTTACATTCGTTGACGCTTTTAGTAAATAGGATTTAAGTATTATAATTAGAAAATAATTTTTTTCTTCAAAAAGCAACTAATTTAATTATTAATTTAAAGATTTGGTGTATCGGTACTCTTAAAATTTTGAATATACCATAAAATTTGCCTAAACTTTATTTTGACGGAGAATGGAAAATAAATAACTACAAATCTATGATTAAAGATAACTTGAAAAAAAAAGGTTGGTATATGACGTATGAGTTAAGAGTCGAATTAAATCAATGATGATTATAGATAGAGATGAAAATTGTACTCGTATCCAAACTAGTATCTCTTATTTTCACAAGGAAATCAAATTAATCTCTCTATTAATGGGTACTACAAAATAGGAACTTATGTCTCAACTCTCAATATTATAAAATTAGTCTCTTTGTTAATATAGGTATCATTTGGAGAGCAATTGGTTTATATGATTTTTCTGTCCATCGTCATAAACCAAATCTTGTTTCCTAAAAAAAATAAAATCAGGAATTTATGATTTGATCAAAAACACTAATGGTAATGGTTAATTTTTTATGATTTCAACTGTCATTTTAAATAAATGAATACAAAAATATAACATGTCATTTTTAATTAAATGATAAGCACATACTCAGCCAAAAATACCATTTTGTTCATAAAAGATAAATGGTAAAAAGAGTGGCGTTCTTGAAGTTTGTTTACGTATGAAATATCATTCAATTACCCAATTATATGTCATATTTTTATATTAAACTATTAAAAAATAAATAAAAAATTTGAATGATTTTGCGAGTATTGTATCCAACCACTAAAATTAAAATGGTCATTAAAAAGATGAAAACAATAATTTTGCATTAAAAATTAAAACATTTGAATTTTTGAAAAGTTTATTTTTTTTTTTAAGTAAAATTTTTAAAAATTTGAATTCATCATTATTTAACAATTTCTAATATAATGTTTTTAATTTTGTTTACTTGATTAATGCCCCATATGACACTTCTAAGATTCTCCAAATAAAAATAAGAATTCTATTTTACAAAAGAAAAAAGATATTTGAACAATCATTTTTAAACAATTTTTATGACAACTTTCTATTATACTTTCGGTGTATTTTTATTCTCTCTTTTTCTCTTTATCGTTATTGTTTAATAGAAAAAGAGAAAAAAAAATTGTCACTAAAATTATTTAAAATTGATTGACCAAATATCATTCATTTCCAAAAACAAACTTATTCTATGGAGCTTTTTCTTTTCGCCTCCGCTTCAAATGGAGCTTTTAGAAAACTTATTATAAAAAGCTTATAATTTACCCTAGTTTTCACTATTCAACTCCCATCAGTCACCACCACCGGGTTCTGCAATCTCGTGCTTCACCCCTATCATCAACGGGTAACTTCCCTTCCCTCTATATTCTATTTCCTTCTATCATTCCCTCTCTCGGTTCGATTCTGCATGTTTGTATAATCCTTTTCTCTTTATTATTAACAATGTATCAAGTTTGTTTATTCTCCTACTATGAATATATGCACTAAACTATGTCAAACTCATTTATTCACTTTGTAAAATTAGCTATTAAACTCTCTGATTTGTGTGATCCTTATATCAATGATTGTTGTGGTAATCATATCCCCATGCAAAGTGAAATTAGGATTAGGTGAAAAATTTAAATGTTTTCCAACAATTAATTTGATGTCATATTGTTGAACTAGTGTTGTTATATAGTTTTCTTATATGTAGTAGTTTTAATGTGCTAAATCATGCATGTTGAGTGTCTTACTTCTTAATTCTCAATTAGCAGTTTTTAGTACCTTCAAGGTTATTAGGACAAAATCATTGTCAGAACTTAATTGTGTCTTTGGCTACCCAAGATCCATTAGATGACCACCTGCTATTAGGTTTCCACTATCGGGCCATTCAAATCATGTTCGAGATGTTCAGTTGTAGATGTGGCGGTGTGTGTCTGATAAGAGTCTTACATTGGACAAAATAAGGTTTGCATATAAGTTTATAAGAGGGGTATTCCTCATCTTACAAACTAGTTTTGTAAGGTTGAGTTAGACCCCAACCTAAATTCTAAGAATATATGGTGGAAAACAGGCTTAGGTGGTTTGAATATATAGAGAGAAAACAAATAGATTATTAGTAAGGGGTGTCGACTAGATGGAGGATAGTCAGATCACTAGAGGCAGAGGAAGGCCTAGAAAAGCTATCAGAGGAACTATTAGGAAAGATTTGGAAATTAATGAGTTTGACTGAGATATGATTTATGATAAAACATTATGGCATAATTTGATTCATGTAGCCGACCTTACTTAGCAGGAAAGACTTGGTGGTTGTTGTTGTTATGTGTCATTTTGTGAAAGGTAGAGGTCATACTGAATTGCAGGGTGATGAGCATAAATCTCATGGTGTAATGTTATGATTAAAATATGACGAATGAATTACACATACTCCTATTTATACTAGTACTATGTCCCTAACTAACTAAATAACTAAATAACTAAATAACTTACTGCATGATCAAATATCATTCTCAACACTTGATAACTTCCCTAGTCCTAAGTCCCAGCTAACAGTGATCTGTGTGATTCTCAACGTATTTCACTATGTTACATCTGTAACACTTTAGAAAAAGTTTTAACCTGCAACTTTTTTATTGTTAAAGCAAATTGGTTTAACCAAAAGAGACAAAGACCGAATGTTTATTTCCTACGACGGGATCTCTGTGTGTGTCTATGCTTGCATGTTTGGTTGTTGCTAGAGTTTGTTACTATTACTATAAACACATTTTCCTTACAAAAAACCAATTTTCTATTTGAGCTGCTGTTTAAGGCAGTAGCAAACTAGACCAGATACATTTCCTTTGAAAAAGCTAGAAGCAGTTGAAATTTCATTGGGATATATATAGAACATTCAAAATACAGTCTGGTGTTATGTCTGATTCTTAATATTATATCTTATTAGTTGGAAATTAGAATATACTTAAGTTAGATACTCTGTTTCCTTACAAAAAACCAATTTTCTATTTGAGCTGCTGTTTAAGGCAGTAGCAAACTAAACCAGATACATTTCCTTTGAAAAAGCTAGAAGCAGTTGAAATTTCATTGGGATATATACAGAACATTCAAAATACAGTCTGGTGTTATGTCTGATTCTTAATATTATATCTTATTAGTTGGAAATTAGAATATACTTAAGTTAGATACTACTCTGTTATACTATTATGTACATAATTGATGATTAGCGTGAAATATTTACTCTTTTCTATTCATTGCAGCTTATGGCTAGCAAAGAAAGCCTTATCCGCAATCATGAAATTCCAGAAAAAGCCAAGTGGGATCCAATTAGGACCAAAATGTTACTCAATATTTGTGGGGATGAGATTAGTAAAACTAGAAAACCCGGAATTGCATTTAAGACTAAGAAATGGGAAGAAATACGGGTAGAATTTAACAACCGTGCTAAAAGAAACCATACACAAAAGCAATTGAAGAATAGAATGGATAGTTTGAGGGCTGATTGGATTCTATGGAAACAATTGACGGGTAAAGAAACACATGTGGAATTGAACAACCGCACAAAAATTATTGAAGCTAATTCTGCATGGTGGGACGCTAAAATAAGAGTGAGTATTCTAAACATTCAATTTTTTATCATTTGAAAGTTGGTGCAAAATATCATGTGTCTAAATCCTTTTCTTCAATGGTTATGTAGGAGAATGCAAAATTTGCAAGATTTCGATATCAAGGATTAGAATTTCGTGATGAGTTGGAACACATATTTGGGGAGCCAATGACAAGTCAAAAGGCACAGACACCGATTGTGGGATTGTCAATTGAATCTAGTGACAAAATTGAATCTAGTGACAGACATATTGATTCAAATGTGCCACAAGAAGCTATTGAATCTAGTGGCAAAAATATTGGTTCGAATGTGCCACAAGAAGTTATTGAATCCGATGATGAAGAACATAATCTTAATGATGAATTTCTCCCTATCACTAACACTCAATCAAAAAAGAAAAGAAAAACATCACAAAATATAGGTGAGACAGTGACAAAGGTTGGGTTTGTAACATCTATGAGAAAAATAGAAAGATTTGTTGAAGCGACAGAACTTAATAATGATGGCATTGCAGGACCATCTTATGTATGTGGAAAGTACTCAATTCCAAATTGCATTGAAGTCTTGAAAAACATTCAGGGGGAAGGTCTTCTGAATGATAGACAATTTAGCTTTGCTTTAGAATTACTTAGAAATGGCCAAAGTAGGGTCATAGTGATGTCCTTAAAAGATTCACATAATGCTTTAGTTAATTGGATTTTGTACAAGTATGGCTTGTAGATAAATCTCTTGAATTTAGATTAAGGTTTGGTTTTATGTTTCTTATTATCGTTCGAACATTGAGAATATGCATTGCCATTTATCTATACATCTGAATTATTGGTATGGATATGTATTTATATTTATATCTGGTGATGTTATTGCTACCAAAGAACGTCCAAGAATAGATATAAAAAGGAAATGCATGAACTTCTATAAAAATATGTTATGGAGCAAGGACAAATGCATGTGTATATCACATGAGGTATTCATTGAAAACAAGATAACAACAGTACCAGTACTTATATATTGAGTTTAGTTTGCATTTAGGCATAATACACTGACATATAATTTTACAAATGAGTGCAATGGATAATGATGTTTTTTTAATGGTTAAGATTCAACTTGGTACTCCAGTCTAATTTTATAAGCATTTTTTTTAATAAATACAAAAAAAATGCTTCCAGGCAGTGTCTCAATATTTTAACATCATATCTATTTCAGTTTCAATATAAATTTTTTTATTTGGTTTTTACATTTTAAATTCAAGTAGTTGAAAAGATTAGTGTGACATTATTAAAACTCTTGCACCTATTATGAGCCTCACATGGGTGGACATACTTTAGTACATCTCTGTTCTGTCAACAAAATTCAAAGTCGGTGCTCTTTTGACAATTAGATTAACCTGTCTTCCACTTTAATAATGATTATATCATCATATGTTAGACAAATTAGACATGATTATGGGAGACATACTAGTATAGTACTATACTTTAGCTGGAAGCAACTATAAACAAACAAAAACGCGTTACCTGCACCGAATACTTATGATTAATTTGCAACTTTAGAAACACACAAACAAAATCCTCAAATCATTATTATTACTATTAAAATAATAATTCTCATTCAACCAACCCAATCATAGTTTCAAGCTCACTTCATTTTCATGTCTTTATATTAAGCCTTCAAAGCTAAGTCGGTATCAGTGTTGAAGTGTGTCATTCTTCCAAACAGAACATAGATCTGGTAAAATCTAGTTCTTTCCTTTTATAGAAACTTAACAGTCATGTTTCATTTTTAGATACCAGCATTCTAATAATAGTGTGTTTCTATTTTCATTTTTCAGTGAAAACAATGGGAAGCAAAAGCACTAGTGTGCTATCTCTACTATGTCTTGTTGTTGCATTAGTAAGTGTGTCTTTAGTGCAAGCAGAAGATGATTATAAGTTCTACACATGGACTGTGACTTATGGAACTCTTTCTCCTCTTGGTACTCCTCAACAAGTGAGTGACCAATATGCTTTTATATTGGATCTAATAACTTTTTTTTAGAAAAAACTGATTCTGACTTTTCTTTTGTGGTTACTTTTTGAAGGTTATTTTGATTAATGGTCAATTTCCTGGTCCTAGACTTGACTTGATTACTAATAACAATGTGATTCTCAATCTTGTCAACAAGCTAGATGAGCCATTTCTACTAACATGGTGAGGTTTTATTTATGTTTTTTTGATTCAAGTTCTTTGCTTTATGATCTGCATTGAGTACCTTTATGTGTGTAAATCATTGTTTTCAAAATTGGACCGAATTAGTCGGTTCAACCGGTTGAACTAGAAATTGGCCAGTTTGTCAGCTGGTTTGATCTTGATTGTATTGCAGTCTGGTTGAACTGGATTGAACCGTGGTTGGTTCCACCATTTTTTCTTTTTGCACTTCAATTTACTTCTGTAACACTTTTTTTTATTGTTTATTACTTTATTTGTCGTAAGGTTCAACCACTTTTGAACTAATTAAACCATGACTTCTAGAGGTCTCAATAGTTTGATCTTTCGTCCGATTTTTAAAACATTGATATGAAGTAAACTTGTGTTTTCTTTTGTATGTTTTTCTATTTGTTCGCATTACTTGTTGGTTTGTGGGATTTTCTGCGAGAACATGATTTAACATTGTTGGGAATAAACTAGGAATGGCATTAAACAAAGGAAAAATTCATGGCAAGATGGAGTTCTGGGAACAAACTGTCCTATTCCACCAAACTCAAATTATACTTACAAGTTTCAAACCAAGGATCAAATTGGAACTTATTCTTATTTTCCATCAACTAAAATGCATAAAGCTGCTGGAGGGTTTGGAGGGCTCAATGTTTATCGTAGATCTGTCATTCCAATCCCTTATCCAAATCCTGATGGAGATTTTACTCTACTCATTGGTGATTGGTATAAGACCAGCCACAAGGTAAGTAACAATTTTTTTTTCCCTTCCTTATAAACACCTATATTAAATATCATTCATACTGCTAGGCTGTTAAAGATATGTGAGAATCAGGATCAATTTGTTACATATTATAAAAAAAAAGTGATTTTGACATTAAAAATTTATTTATTATAAAGAAAAGTAAAAGCTGATTTATGTTTGTTTACCATAATCAAAATCACATATTTTAAAAAAATCATCTATCGAAAATGATTTTCAAAAACTACTCAAAAGAGCTTCTCATTTGGAACATTCTTAGATTTTGTTAAAATTCTCTTTTTTTTTTAAGTAATAACAAACAGATAAAAACTTCTGATAATTTTTTATAAACCTTTTTTGTTTTTTTATAGCAAAGAAACCTTTAAAATTGGCGGCCCTAAAATATGAGATTAGATTTGCTTGTTTCCTGTCATGTTAACTTACATTTATTATGTCTTGTTGTTTTGTAGATATTGAGACAATCTTTAGATTTAGGAAAATCTCTTGGTTTTCCTGATGGGCTTCTTATCAATGGTCAAGTTCATTCCACCTTCACTGGTAACCAAGGTAATTTTGTGTTTTAAACTATGCTCAAACTTTAACAGATACTATACATTTTAACTTTGTAAAATTTGCTTTTACCAATAATGTTGCACTTTATTTTTTAGGAAAAACATACATGTTCAGGATCTCAAATGTGGGTTTATCAACCTCAATCAACTTTAGAATTCAGGGTCATACGCTAAAACTAGTCGAGGTTGAAGGATCACATACTCTCCAAAACGTATATGATTCACTTGATGTACATGTTGGACAATCAGTTTCTGTGTTAGTTACCTTAAATCAACCTCCAAAGGACTATTACATTGTTGCCTCAACAAGATTTACTCAAACTGTTCTCAGCACAACTTCTGTGCTGCACTATTCAAACTCTCGTTCCTCAGCATCAGGACCCTTGCCTGCTCCCCCTGCCGACAATTATGACTGGTCTATGAAGCAAGCTAGAACTTACAGGTACTGAAGAAAGATTTAAATATGTATTTAGTTTTCAAGTCATGGTATTTTGCACTCTTTTTTCTCTCTAAAGTTCTTTATCGCATTTAGGTCTCCTGTTTGCAGCGTGTTTTTGAACAACTAAAATTTGACAACTTTTGCAACAACAATCTAAATGATTAACACAGTTGAAATAGGTGGTTAATTATGTCTGGTAGATGATTAATGTATATATCAAGCTAACGGGTTTAGACACCTGGTATATCCATTGACCATATAATGAACATAATTACCACCTATTTGAATTGTGTTAACCAGAAAGTCGCGAAAGTTGTCAAAATTAGGTTCTTCGTAAAAGCAAAACCTTTGTGAATTTGCTTTGATTTGTTTATAGTTTTTAATCTGTTTGAAATTAAATATTCTTGCAGATGGAATCTGACAGCAAATGCTGCTAGGCCTAACCCACAGGGATCATTCCATTATGGAAAGATAATTCCAACTAAAAGAATATATTTGGCGAATTCAGCACCATTGATCAATGGAAAGCTCCGTTATGCAGTTAATAGTGTCTCCTATATTAACCCTGATACCCCTCTTAAACTTGCTGATTACTTCAACATTCCTGGAGTCTTCAGTGATATTCAGACCACTCCATCTAATGGTCCTGCACATATAGCTACATCGGTGTTGCAAACTTCTCTTCATGATTTCATTGAGGTTGTGTTTCAAAACAATGAAAACACCATGCAATCTTGGCACATTGATGGTTATGATTTCTGGGTCGTTGGGTATGTTTGTTAACTTCTTGATTTGAGTTTTGTTCTGATGGTTTGACTGATAATGATGAAGCAATTTAGAATTTTCCTAATGGTGTTTTGATAATGCTCATGGCTACAATTGATTGCAGTTATGGTTCTGGCCAATGGACAGATGCTAGTAGAAGTACCTATAATCTAGTGGATGCCTTGACTAGACACACTGCACAGGTAATAAAACAAAAGTGTCTTATTCCTTCGGAATAAGATTTCTGTGAAGAGTATATTTCAGTGAGAAAATTTATGAAAACAACATATGATATGTCATATTTAAGTTTATTTCAACAAGTTTTCTAAAATAGTTTATGAAAACAGTTTGCATTATATTTAATTTATAGAAATAACATATACACAAACACTTTGATAAGTTTTAAACTATGTACCACAGACACTTAAGATTAAAGGTGTGTACGTGTCTGACAAATTTCAGTGTCCAACACCTACTCATCCGGTTACATTCAATTATTTAATTTTTTTGAATTATTATGGTGTTGACATGTCAGTGTTGTGTGCGTGGTCAATCTGTGTATGTATGCATCATGTGCCAAATTATTATTTGGTTTTTATATGCTAAATTGATGTGGTTACATATGAATGTATAGGTATATCCAAACTCTTGGACAGCAATATTGGTGTCATTGGATAACCAAGGTATGTGGAACTTGAGATCAGCCATATGGGAAAGACAATATCTTGGACAACAGTTGTATCTAAGAGTGTGGAATGCACAACGTACTGCAGCCAATGAATATGACATTCCTAATAATGCTCTGCTTTGTGGCAAAGCAGTGGGACATCATCCTTAAGAGTATAGGTTTTCAACCATTTATTTATTGGTGTTTTATTCTAGTCATGAGAGCTTGACTACAGCTAGATTTTTTATTCCTTAAGAAGATGATATAGGACTAGAGGGAGAAGTTATTTTCTCAAATTTGTGACAGTCTCATGTACTGAAATTTCTTCCCCAATTTATTTTCATACGGGCACTTCCCGATAATATGGTAACCAACGTCGCACAATCCATGAGCATGCATGGTTATTTTACTAGTAATTTCTGAATTCAAATCAACAGACAGACACATTCAGTTGCTAATAATATGTGTCTGCAACTTCTTGAAGAT
>Ga0315914_1005281_pt1 | contig 18863 bp, 12 predicted proteins | sample MpolenodulesMG_FD_203920 | JGI IMG/M metagenome (GOLD analysis project Ga0315914, IMG submission 203920) | Medicago polymorpha root nodule microbial communities from Los Angeles, California, United States - elongated nodules | ecosystem: Host-associated > Plants > Roots > Nodule | place: USA... | reverse complement strand
TTTTTTTTTTTTTTTTTTTACTTTGTAATTAGTTTTTCAATTATGAGTTTAATGACATAAGAACTTAAAAAAAGGTATTATTTTTGTTTCTTTAAAGTTTGGATTGTGATTGTGCCAAAGCTAAAATCTTTGGGTGTTGGTGTTGAATGGCCTTTGGGTGGGGTATTTACTCCGGGAGCAACCATCTTTTTTGGGAAAAAGTGAGGCCTACTCACGACCCCCAGAGTCAATGATGCCCCCTATATATATGCATTTGTTTTGACCCCTTTTTGACAGTTATAAGAAGGAATTACGGAAGCTACTTTTGATTAGAGAGACACCATCTTCATGTGGGAAGCAAGTGAGGCCTACTCCCGACCCCCCAGAGTCAATGATGCTCCCTTATAAATATATTTGCTTCCGCCCCTCTTGATTTGATTTTTTTTTATTTTATTCCCCCACACTAACTTATACTACTTTTACTCTGAAAATTTTTAAGGGTTAATTTACCATTGAAGTTAGAACGTGCTCCTTAAAATACCTACCTACACAATTTAGTGAAACTTAAAAAGGGAAAAGGTGTATACATGCATAAAGTCATCATCGAACTCAGCCTTAAATTTATTTTTATTTTTATTTTTGAAATTTTATTGGTTCATAAAACGGGAGAATTAGACAACAAAGCAAAAACTACACATTTTTTTTTTGACTCAATAATTAAAACTAGACTGTTAAGGTGGGAAATTCCTCCCCCACACTTAAAACTGACATTGACCTCAATGGAAATAAATAAAAGTAAAAATAAAAGGAAAGACACTACCTAGCAGATCAATCGTCGTCTGGGTCATCTAGGGGCATCCCATGATGCTGGATCATCCATATATCCTTGCCAATTTTTTTTCTCTTGCCTTTGGGACATGCCACCTATCCTTGCCAACTCTGACTGATCTTTTATTTCTTAAAAAAAAAAGTAAACATAAAAATAAAGTCAATAAATAAAAACTATGGGTTGCCTCCCACGCAACGCTTCATTTATCGTCGGTAGCTCGACGCCTTACTCAGCTTTCAGGGTTTTGTCAAGTCGTAATGAATGCCTTTCTCAACATTGTCCCCAGAGGTGTATTGTTTTAACCTCTGGCCATTCACATTAAATGGGCCGGTGGATTCACTTCATACTTCGACTGCGCCAGACGACATTACTTTTTTCACTTGAAACGGCCTGGACCAACGAGAGTGGAGCTTTCCAGGGAATAATTTCAACCTGGAGTTAAATATTAATACAAGCTCTCCCTCTCTAAATTCTCTCCTGATTATACGCCTATCATGCCATTTTTTTGTCATTTCTTTGTAAATCTTGGCATTCTCATAGGCATCTAATCATAGCTCTTCCAACTCACTTAACTCTAATACCCTTTTCCCACTGGCGGATTTGTAATCCATGTTAAGGGCTTTAATGCCTCAATATGCTTTATGCTCAAGTTCCACCAGAAGACGGCAAGATTTCCCATAGACTAGTTTAAAAGGTGTAGTCCCAATAGGCGTGTTGTAGGCAGTTCTATAAGCCCAGAGTGCATCATCAAGCTTGGCGGCCCAGTCCTTCCTAGAAGTTGAGACAGTTGTCTCAAGGATGGACTTAATTTCTCGGTTAGAGACTTCCACTTGGCCGCTTGTTTGTGGATGATACGGGGTTGCGACTCTGTGCTTCACTCCATACTTCTGATGCAAATTTTCAAATTGCCTCGAGATGAAGTGAGATCCACCATCACTTATGATCAAGCTTGGGACTCCGAATCTAGGGAAGATTATTTTCTTAAACATCTTAATCACCACTCGTGTATCATTGGTAGGAGAGGCGATGGCCTCAATCCATTTTGACACATAGTCCACTGCGACGAGTATGTATTGGTTTCTCATAGAGGACGGGAAGGGTCCCATGAAGTCAATGCCCCACAAATCGAAGATTTTGACCTCAAGGATGTTCTTAAGTGGCATCTCATGCCTTTTGGAGATGTTCCCGGTGCGCTGGCACTAATCACATCTCTCAAGAAACGCGTGGACATCCTTAAAGATATTAGGCCAGTAGAGTCCTGCTTAGAGGATCTTGTAGGCCGTTTTGGATGTGTTGGTGTGCCCACCGTAGGGGGACGCATGACAATGGGTAAGGTTTTCTACAGTTTGAGTGTTATGCAAAGAAAAAAATGCAAGAATCACCAAGAACAAAAATGATAATATCCACCACTTGCTTGACAACATTAAGATGCAATCTTTTGACTAGTTGAAAGCGAAATATTATAACCTTGCTTCTTGTAACGGTTCTCTTTGTTTGCTTTTTTGTGTATCATACCTGTGTCTGACGTAACTTTACTTTTCTCTTTACTTCTCTCTAGCACACCTTATGCGGGTAAGGAAAGAAGATTTGTTAATATAATTTCAATTTAGCTTCTTGAAAAAAATTAATAAAAAAGAAGTACAATCTCCACAAAAAAATTGTTTAATCTTATCATTTATGTTACATATAATATAATAGTTTTGCAAAAAAGAAACTAGAATAGTAAATCCAATCCCACGTAGTTAATTACAAAACATAAATGATAAATCCCACAAATATTCGGTGATATAAGCAAAAGATCAAAATACAAATGTACAATAGCTGTACAATTTGTCAAAAAAATAATAAAAATAGCTGTACAATTTCACCGCGTCTAAAACAATAAATAGCTATACAATTCTTCGTTTTAGTCAAATGCAGTTACAACTTACAATAAATTATCAAAAAGATGAAATGAAAAAAAATTATCTTTTTTTATGAGGAGCAATTTTTTTATTTTAGTAAATGACACTCCTAGTTCTTCAAAGATACTTGTATTACACTTTCCTTCCCTCTTATGTTTAAATATACAGTCTCCTCTCCTTTTGTTCAAAATATATTAGAAAACATTTCATTCCCCTTCCCTAAGAGAAACTTGAATTACATTCTCCTCCCCTCTTATTTTAAAATCTACACTTTACTCCCTCAATAATTATTTTATTTCTAATAATCTAGAAAAAAACAATATTTTTCTTGTGGTAGTCGGTGTTTGTACTCCGGACCTTGCATATATTAATACATTGTAAGTCCAGCTCACGAAAAAAATCAATAATCTAACGCACTTCGAAAAAAATAGTATTGTAGATTTATTTTAATATAATCAAAATTTGAATACATATTTTTCGCTATTTTTTATTCACAATTTCATTAACATATAGTTTTAAACTCTATTATTAAATGTGAAGCAACCCAAGATAAAATTAAAATAGTGAAAAATAACTTAAGACAATAAAATATGGTTATTTAAAAGTTAATTTTATACTATAAATTATAAAATTAATTTTATACTATAAATTAAAAAATTTATAGCAAAATATTTAATTTTAATTATGATTGACATTTAAATTATAAATAAATGAATTTATTTTTTTTAAATGGTGGTTTCAAAATTAGTATGTATCATAAAAAAAATTATTTATGATAAAATAGATTAAAGTGTAGTGAATATTTAATTATTATGGGAGAGAGTTGTAATTCAAGCATCTTATAGGAGAGGGAGTGTAGATTTTACTTTTTAAGGGAGTAGAGTGTATATTTTAACATAAAAGGGGAAGTAAGTGTAATTCAAACATCTTTGAGGAGGAGATGGAAGTGTAATTTACTCTTTTATCTTTCATGTATCACAATTTTTTATTTTAAATTTAAATAGTAATCTATAAATTATAAAAAAAATAAACCAATAGTAATCTATAAAATCAATACTACCTTCTTTATAAACCAATAGTAATCTATAAAATCAATACTACCTTCTTTATTTTTCTTGACAGATAGTTATAATATGGGAACGCATAAATAGACTTTATCGGGTTTCTTTGAGGTTCACTATTTTTTTTTAGGGGCAAATAATTTACTATATTTTTAAGAATAACTTTTTTGTGATTTCCTACAAAAAAAAAAAAAAACTTTTTTGTGATTATAAGGATGGGATTTTATTTTGAGGTAATCTAAAGAAATTCTTTCGTTAATATTATAATATTTCCAAAATCTTTATAGTAGAGGGAATAATATGCTTATACATAAATTTATTTTCATAGAAACTTGACTCCTACCGTATTTTATGAGAATGTACTTTATAAAATAATTTAAAGCAAATGTACCTTATAAAATATTCCAAAAAAGAAAAACCTACCTTATAATAACTTGAAAAAAACCATAATTTTTTTTTTTTATAACTGACACAAACATACTTCATAAAATATTCCGAAAAAATAATATTAGTGGAATTATTAAAAAGATTCTCAAAGGGGAAATATATATATATATATATATAGACACATTTTTTTTTGACAATACACACACACACACACACACACACACACACACACACATATATATATATATATATATATATATATATATATATATATATATATGAAAAAGTAAATTATTTATAGACACATACATATATATTTGTAACAAAAATAAATCTTCCTCAAATAAAAAAAAATTTCGAAAGAAATCTTCCTCAAATAAATGAAAAGTAATCATTTTTTTTTACTAACCAGATTGTTATCTTATTTTTCTTACGTAATAATCACCTTTGTTATTAACAAGTATGTCTAGATTACTTCAAAATCAAACTATATCTTGATAAAACAATATTTCGTCGGATAAGAAATTATTATACTTTAGATATTCTAATTATTATCACCTAAATTTAAGGGATTCCTTCAAAAAGATCATCTAAATCATCTAACTTTTAGGGATATTCAGTTATACACTCGTAAAAATATAGCTGACAAAAAAAAACAGTGAGGGATAAAACAAAAGTTTGTATATAAATATAAGCAGAGCATTAAAGCAAAACCCTTAACGCAGAAGGTTTTCGTTAGACCTAAAGACAAAAACCATGTCGAATAATTTAAAGACGTACGATGAGAATGGTGATAGGTGTGTGATGTTGTTTGGTGTGAACATCGCAAAAAATCCTATCACAGATGATGACACCATGAACGAGAGTTTTAGTCTTGAAAACTTCAATCATAGCCCTGATGAGTATGAAAACGAAAATCAAGAATTTGATACTGGTCAAAGTTCCAACCATGAACACATCAAAAAGGGTATGTTTTTAAATATTATTTAACCTATAACTAACATTTTGTGGTTGCTTGCAGCTCTTGGTTAGTGGCGTTTTGTTTTGTTTTTTTGAGGTGGTTTTCTGAGGTGTTTTGTTTTTGGTTGTTCCCGTCTCTTTGTCGGCCCTAGTGTACTCTTGTTCGTTGTTTCTATATATATTTGTTTTTGCCATCTGAAGGGAAAAAAAACTTTATAATGGACATTACAGTTATAGTATGCAATGCAAAGGTTGTATATGGGTTTCATTTTATAATATGATTCTGGAGACTAACCTCCTATCACTCGCTATACTATAGTTCTATTTGTTCATGTTTTGCTTCCAACTTGTGTTTGGGTTAGAGGATCTCTTATATTGATCATGGAATACAAGTAGGACAATTTCTCTCTCATATTAGTACTACTTTCTTTTACTAACAACATCTTATAATCTATGAAGCAAAATAAGATAAAATATAAATATTAATTTTTTTCTTTTAACAAATGAGGTGTTGATGTATTAAAAGTAAACATAAATAGTACAAAAAATTTAGGGAAATAACACTTTACCCATCATGATCATGAAGCAAAATAAGATAAAATATAAATATTAATTTTTTTCTTTTAACAAATGAGGTGTTGATGTATTAAAAGTAAACATAAATAGTACAAAAAATTTGGGGAAATAACACTTTACCCATCATGATCATGAAGCAAAATAAGATAAAATATAAATATTGATTTTTTTTTTTAGCAAATGACACCCTAAATAGACTAAGAGTAAACATAAATAGAACAAACAAAATGGGGACTTAACACCTTACCCATCAAAAAGAAACAAAAAAACAATTCAACTAGGTAAAAGAAAACAACCCTAGAGGTTCTTCGTAGTGGAAAGGTATTTCCTTGTTAAGATTTTGTACCACCTCCCATTCAGACTGGTTTTTGGATGGGGTGAGGAAGGTGGCCAGGAGTGGGATGTCAACTTCCTTCTAGGAAGATATATGGGCCAGTCAGGTCCTTTTACGTGTGCGTTTCACTATGCTCTTTTAGGTTTCAAAGAAGAAGGCAGAGTGTGTAGATATGATCGGAAGTTGGGGAGAAGTTGGTTGGGTTTAGGATCTCCGTTGGAGGCGGAATTATTTTGTGTGAGCGGAGGATCTGTTTGGGGAGCTAGTGTTTGTTATGGATGAGGTCGTCCATCCTGAGGGGGAGGATTCGTGGAAGTGGGAGCATAATCCTGAGGAGGTGTAATTTGCTAGGTATGCCTATGGAGTGTTGTCTGAGCGGTTGTTGGATGAGGGCTCTAGATCGGAGGAGGTGATTTCTTCGTTGTTGAGGTCATGGAAGAGTTGGGCTCCCTCTAAGGTCAAAGCTTTAGCTTGGCAACTCATTCTTGATAGAATTCCAACTATGATGAATATTTTCTCCCGTATATTTATTAGTGACTTACATAGTACATCATGTCCCTTTTGTGGGGTGTTGAGTGAGGTGACCGATCATATTCTTGTGTTATGCCCAATTCTGTCTTAAGTGTGGTATAAGGTTTGCAAGTGTTTGGGTTGGGAGCTGGTTCTCAAGGGGATTGTTTTATGTTTATTTCAATTAATAGAGTCTCATGGAGAGCGGGCTAGGGGTAGGCTTTGTTTTGTTTTAATCTGGCATGCGGTTGTGTGGACCTTCTGGAAGGCTCATAATGGTTTTATTTTTGCAGGTAAACCTGTTGAGGTTGAGCCACTAGTTGATCAGATTCATTTCCTCTCTTGGAAGTTGTTGTTTGGTAGACACCCTGGTCACCATTGTTCTCTCTACGAGTTGCAGGTGGAACTAGTTTCTTTGTTGGAACCTGTAGAGGTTGGTGTAGGTGATAGAGATGGATCCGACCTGTGGGGGTGGGAGGGGGCTTTGGTGGTGCCCAAACCTTTGGTTTTGAGCCGAGTGGGACCCTTTAAGGGGGATTAGTCAGTTCCTCATTGTGTGGTTTGTTTGTGGGTGTGTCGGTCTGTTGTTTTTCCTTTTGGGACTTCGTTCTGGCATTTGTACATTCCTCCTAATATGTATGTGTGTGTGTGTGTGTATCATTTTCGTTTAAAAAAAACTCTAGAGGATATATAGAAACCACAAATCACAATCCAAAACAATCAGCCACACGCTACTAACACAATCCAGGGCACTCGAGTACGGATGTGAAACCAAATTGTAAAAATATAGTGGTGTGTGACATAACAAGAATTAGATCAAAATCTTGGTGCAACTAGTCCATATATGAACGATTCAATATTACCGCTAGTGAATCTGATAGCCAACACAGTAACGAATCCATACACCTATAGTCTACCTCCAAAATACAGCGAACTCTCAGCCATTTCTCGCCACGACCATTTATAACCGATCAGTCAAGAAACATAATAACATTTACGGACATTCGAAGCAGCACCTACGTTCAAGGTGATCATGAACCAAAGAAAGCCACCAGCACATGAAGGTAACTAGATTAATCTTTACCCACGAACAATCATTCAGACCCTCACGGGTTTTAGAAACAAACAAAATTGGATGAACCAGACTCTTTCGGATTTCAACCAAATCAACACACAACCACACGAAGGCGGCGATGCACTCCAATCCGACGAATGGTGGAGGAGTCTCGTAGCACACAACCAGAACACAACCAATCAAGATTTAGAACCAAAACCCATACAGCGATAACAAATCCAGTGGTTTAAATGTTCAATATTATAACCTTAAGAGACAATCCAATGGTTTAAATGTTCAATATTCATATTTTTATGCAGTGCCCTATCCTTCCTTCCATGCATGATGAGATATTTTTATATGATTAATCTCACTTTCTTTTATTGTAATCAATATCTTACGCTTGGTGAGAAAAACTTCTATTATTTTATATGAAAATAATAATTTGTTCATTGTAGTGAAACCATGGACAAGAACGGAGCACCAGGCTTTCTTGAAAGGTTTAGAGGCTGTTGGAAAAGGCAAATGGAAGCGTATATCAAAGGATTTTGTGGTGACAAAGACTCCTACTCAGGTTGCTAGTCATGCACAAAAGCATTTTAATTACAGACGTGGTGCATATAATAACAAAAATCGTACAAGCGTCTTTGACATGAAACTTGTAAGTTTTCATTTTTTTTCTTCACTCTATCATTGAGATTTTTGTTACACATACATTATGTACAAAATAATGACTACATTGCTTGATATGGCAGGAAGAAAATGAAAATTCAAAAGCTACTGGTACTTCTTCTGTATAGAGGCCATCTTCCCGCAACTCTAATTATATGTAAGTCAGAAAATTCATTCATAACTTCTACAATAACAAATTGGCTATGGAATCTTACATATGCATATGCATGTATTGTTACAACAAAGACTAGACTGGTATACTAGAATAACTAATTAGAATGCTTACATAGGAAAAATCCGTGGGTGTGTATGGTCTATAAACCAAGTTAAATTGGACGAAATTAATAATTGAAAATTGTTTCATGGACACACATCCACCCCATTGACACCTTGAGAGAGTATGAGATAAAGAGTGTGTGATAAACGTGTTTTTCTTTTTCTGAACAACAAATGAAAAAATCTTGTTGAATCATAGGTAATACTATGTAATGGTTACTTGACGACAAATTTGTCAAGTGAACCAAACTGTTCCAAGATTTGTAAGTTTGATTTGATTGTGCATAGCGAGTTCTTTGATTGCAAAATAATTGGGAGGGTTTGATACAGATTTTAATTGGCAATTATAATTCTTTGCATTCCCCTAAGCCTCTTAATGAAAAGGTATTTATCAATTATGAACTAAAGATTATAAGTAGTTAACTTCGTGGGAGGGAATCCCTCCAGATGTCATGTTGCTCCCCATTACCCGGACATACGTGCAATACAGTCATTCTTCTAGAATTTCGTTACAAGAGACAAATGTTGAAATTCCTAATTTTTTATCTAAAGGAACCACACCACACATGAGTCTTAGAACCTAACCACATACCCTAAGGATACCTATTAAATTAAAGAAACTAGGATAAAATTTATATGTAGCGATTATGGTTAAATCAAGATAGCAATCTTCGACTCTAACCTAAGTTTAATCCACGAGCTAGGTACGTCACAAACGACATGTTCTTTCAACAAAAAAAACTAAATAACTGACTTGCATTAATTAATAAAATGAACAAATAAACAAATAAAGGTTCATCTTAGATTTATAATCAAAAGCTCTAGTTACTCATGCTAACATTTGTCAAAAAAACAATTTCTCATGGTAACAAAATACATAATCAGAAAGAAATAAAACATACTCTAGAATAAAAAGTGGAGGAGGTGTGAGACTCCTCTTTAATGATCCACATATTTGCTTCTCTTGAACCCCAAATTTTGAATGAATATTTATTTGTGGAAGGAGTTCTTTTTAAAGGCATATTTTCAACTAGGTAATTTGAATTGAAATTTTGTGCTTTTTCCTACAACCCACACTGGAAAAAAAAATTCAGAAAAAGCTGATTTTTTTTATGGAACAGCATGCGCATGGTCACTTAAAACATAGCAAATGCTCTTTCTCCAATGCGCCTACGTCGTGTGGGTCATGCGCTTAGGCCGTGGCTTCAGCCTCTGGTGCGGAAAATGTCGTGTTTTTACCCTTTTTCAATTGTTTTCCTTCTCCAACTTGTTCTTGGGATTTATGACAAAATTTTCCCAACTTCTAATGTCTTCAAAAACTTCAATGAGATATCTTGTTTGCCGAATTACATGATTTATGAGTAAAAAGACTTAAAACACCTATTAAATTGTTTAATTTATGGAACACACAGAATTACATAATTGAAATAAAAATAACACAAAATCTCCATTAAACTATAAACAACTTATCTAAAACTCCTTTATAATTATTCCAAATGGCTACTAAAGTGACTCAAAAACATACTAAAAATAACCTAAGTTGACATGTCATTCATATTATACCTGCAAGCATAGATGAAATAGAAGTTTGTCTGTTTGTCTACAATAGTGCTATTAAGTTGATATTATGGAAAAATATAATTATAGTATATTGCTATATTGTTGATGTTATTGAAGAAGATAAATATTGTTTGTTACAATTCAAAAGTCACAAGCATTTGTACGTAAAATTTTAATCAAAAATTCATAAAAAAAAAACTCAATTTAACTAATTATTAACATTGAAATAGTTGTTACTAAAGTTACAAAGTGATAGACCAAAAATGCAGGAGGTTCTTGTTTAATTTTATTTTTTTAATGGTAAGTATATATATGTGTGTGCGGGCGCGCGGGCTATGCTTCTAAGCTTCGTAGAATGTGCTATACCTATGCAAAATCACCATGAAACATTTTTTGAATTCCTTGCTGTGAGGTTTGTTTATTATCGACGTGTTATAGTAGTAACATGGATGAGGTTATTATGTATAAACTTATTGATATGACTATATGATGAGGTAGTGTTAAGTAATCAACAGCCTTTAATATTGTTACCTTGATCTCGTTATGTGGTTTGAATATGATCTCTCACTCATACGGCTTATTTTTGCAGTTGTTGGCCTTTGATTTGTGGCGGAGGACGTTCTACTATAAAGAGATTGGAATGTTAGAGGGAATGGTTTTGCATATTAGTAGTTTGGACACATTAATTCTTTTAGAGTAGTGCTATATTTATCACACCATTTGCACGAATACCTTTAGCATGTGCATTAGTGTTTCAAGGGAGATTGTTTATCCATTTGTTGACACATGTAAAATAAAATATTGATTTTTGACATAAGTAAAATAAAATATAAGCTAATTAAAAATAATTTATTTTTTTCCAGTATGAATTGTATTGTCACTGGTTATGGATTACTACAAAAATATTCTGGACCAAGCGCTTCCACCAATTCCTCGTAGTTTGCAGCCTGGAGTGGTATCAAACTAGATCATATGTAAGATCCTTTGAAACATCCCAGGTGAATTTAACAAAGCCACACCAAATCAACATAAAGATTCCATATTTCTGCTGTCAAAGAAAAGTGTAGTAACCAAAACTTAATGTAAAAGGTTGAGCTAAATTCTTGTTTATTCATCAATAAAAGGTTGGTAGTTAGTGAAATGTAGTGGTGGTTTTAGGAACTGCAGTTGATGTCGATGTAGTTCACGGTGATCCAGTGTGGAGGAGTGCAAGCTTCATCACTGGAGGAGAATGGTTCTTGCAGGAATGTTAGCTCTCCAATTCTCAAGTTGGTATGTGAAAGAGGTGGATTGCGTGCGAAAATTTGGTAAATGAAGTGTTCATTGAGTGTAACGCTGAGTCACACTTATATAGATGAGGAGGTCGATAACTGCCTTCGAGTTTTGTGGCGTGTATCCTCAAAACCGTTAGAGATGACTCTGATAGCTACAATTGATCCTGTCATGCTCATGTGTTGTGACGCACATAGGGATTTTTATGCACCTTAACAGTGCTTTGTCAATAGGAGTATGCCAGTCCAAAACAGTTGCCCCCATGTCATTATTGTCTCTAAGACGTAATGGACTTGTGATTCCGAGGATGTTTTAGACTTGCAGTGTGCACGATCGGTCTGTGCATTCCGGGTCTTTTCTTGCTTTGTATCGTGCACGCTAGATTCGTGAAGTGATTCTAAGGATGTTTTGGACTTGCGTCGTGCACAATAGGTTCACGCCTTCGTGATCTTCTATAGCTTTGTGTCGTGCACGCTGGATTAGCGCAGTGCTGCTAGACGACTTTTGTATTGTGAGTAGGGGTAAGTTACATTTATCATGATGAGACTTGAGGGGATCTGACTAGATGTTTCTTCACTTTATGCCCCCTACGTGTCACTTGCATGTCTTACACTCGTCTTGGTGCTGGAGCATGCGCTCTTAGTACTGAAGTGTTTTTCGAATTTCGAGGGTACCCCTAACAATTGGATTGCACTCTTCGAATTATGTTGGACCCTAGACCTTGATCTAACTTTCTTGGAGCCTATAAAAGGGAGGAAATATCCCTCATATTTACTTTTTTCAAACTCTTGATCCTTTTTGCTATTATATCTTTCAGGCTCTCTAGAGAAATCAAAGGTAGTTCTTTCTCCCTTTCCTTTATTTCTCTATTTGATGTTCTTGTTGGTTTTTCGCTTTTTCGATTAAAATGGAGTGAAAAACCAACTTTAAAAACCCAGAAAGTTTGAGTGATTGTTGTACCAGTTCTTTATCATAAGGGTAGGAGTAAGATGGTGAGGGAAGTCGACTTAGAAGGGAGTAAAGGTTTGGACTTGATGGTGATGGAGAACCTTCCCTCTCTCCATGCTCGTTGTGAAAAACAATGTGTGGGTGTCGCCAATACCTTTAGTGAGATTGAGATAGAAAACCTTGTTGATGTCCGAGATATTGAGAATGGTCTTGTCTATTAATCAATTAAAAGTAGTATAAAATTGCGATTTAAGCGTCCTTCCCTCCATCGCGACATCATATGGAACATTTTAGATGTCGTTCTCATGGCCCTCACTTTCTTTTTATGGACAAATGCAACAATATGGGAAGCCAAACCCAGTGACTCTAGAGACTCCATCGGATATTGAGGAATATAGTTGGGTGTCCAGACGTTATGGGCGTGCATTCTTCTTATGAGAATGCGTAGAGTATGAGTACCATTGGTCCCGTCATTGAGGCGCTTGAGGATAAACAACAAGTAATGCCCTATGACTGGTAAAAGGATATGTAGCATCGGTGATGTTTTTTGCCTTCCTATGTATGATGTTTTGTTTCGAGAGTTACACAGCATGCTCCCTTTTACTAGTTTTGAGGTTAGGCTCTTAAGCCACTTGCGCATTGCCCCTTCTAAACTTCATCCTTTGAGTTGGGCGCTGACGAAAGCCTTTGAATATTGGTGTGAATATCAAAAGAGTGCTCCCACCGTTCGTTTGTTTTTTGTCCTGGACCAAGTTATGCATATAACTGTTGGAAAAATCGACCTTAAGATATCATCTTCTTCAAGCAAAGGACCAAGTATTTAGAAAATTATTTGGAGTTCTTGAGGTCTTTAAAAGATAAATATATGGTGCTTCAACCTCGTTCTCGGTTGGATCATTGATGTATTGTTGAAGTCCTTGTTGGTTGCAGATCAGATTGGCACATTGGAAGCACTTCAGAAAGGCTAATCCAAGAAGTTGAAATTTGGTTATCGTCAATGATTCTCAACTCATAAGTTAATATTAAAGCTTTTTGAAAATTAGAATGGAGATCAATTGAACCTGAGGTTGCAGATCAGATGGATCATAATTAGAATTCAATGGATACATAGATTGAAAATCCAAAGTTTAGAACTAGATCAGAAAAGAATTCATAATCTGAAATTCATAAAACATCAAAAGGAATGATGATAGAAACACAACCAAAAGTGCACAATAAATCAGAAGCAAAGATCAAAAGTTGAGAAGCATTGCACAACGGCTGGTTTCAAAACATTCTTGGTCCACAAGGCAAAGGACAAAAAAAAAAAACATCTAGTTTTATAACGTCCAGTTCCTTGCTTACTCACCAAGAATGAAGCTACATCATTAAAATAAGAACAAGATCAAATCTCCACAACATATCTCTCACCAAAATGTTTTCAATTTCAAGCAAGAATCTCTACATCTAAACAAAAATCAGAAGAAGAAAAGATCAGATTGCTTGAAAAAGATCTAAATATCTTCTCAACTTAAGACTCACTTCTCAAAGATCAAAACACCAAGAAAAAGAAACTATAAAAATCCAACATAATTCAATTACACATAACATGAGTCATATGCAATTACACTTAATTCCTAAACATGTATGCATGCCGGTACCGGAACATATCGTCTTTATAATGTATGTCAGAGTTGTGTTACTGAACATACATTCGTCTTTCGTCTTTATGCAATATGATATGATGCATGCAAACTCACTAATTACGGTATAGGAAATACATCATCAACACATCATTCAATAGATCATTTTTACAATATAAAACAATTCATCGTTTTACTTGTCATTATAGAACAAGTACGTTTTTTGTCCTTACTCGTCTTAAGTACGTCTTTCGTCTTTTACAAACATCATTTAATTCATCATCGTCATATAGAAATTAATATTTTATCATTTACTCCCCGTCTTATGTTAATTACATTTCTTTTCTAATTCTTATCTTATATCTTTAGACTTACATTTTTTCTAAGGTTCTTCAATCATCTTCATCTTTTGTTTGTGATTTATACGTAAAAGAATCCCCTTTACTTCACTTATCTCTTATCTTATTACTCATTCGTCTTACTCTCTTTTATTTAGTTTCCATCTTAACTCATCGCTTTGCTATCCCTAACGTCATTCATTTACTTATTACATAACTCCATATATTCGTTTACACTTCATCTTAACAATCATCTCATCGACATCAATGCTATAAATTCGACCACACTAATTTACATTGTTATAGTCTCGTCTTATTAATCTTAACTATCTCAACATGTATCCTCACCACGACTATTACCTCTCACCATATCCATTTATTTAGCCCACCTTTTCTTACCATCGTTTATATACACCTCATGGCTTCTTTAATGTTACCATTTATCTTAATTCCTTTAACCTTCAACCTAACAACCTTCACAAGCTCATGTTTATTTTAGGGAGATTATGTTTAACCTCATCAATTATCCGAGAAATACCTACTCCATGTCCTCACTTATCATCATCGTTTTCACTTCTTTAACTCATTCATATTTTATGCCATATCTTCATACTTCCGTTCACTTTAAATATTATCGTTAATTGTAACTACTACCACCCTATGTTTGGTTTACTCTAGTTTATACCCTTTTAATTAACTTACAACATTAGACTCTTTAAATACTCCAAGGAGTTACTCTCATCGTTGTCAATCCACCATGTACCACACATCTATATATCTCTTAGCTTCTTCTTCTACTACTTAAACTACTTCACCTTTTTAGGCTCATCATTAATTTTGAGAAACTTATGTTTATCATAGTCATCTATCTAAAACAACTCATCTATGTCTTCTCCTATCATCGTCTTTCACTCCTTATTGCCAATTCATCTTTAACATCATTAATTCTCATAGGCTACTATCACCGGTTCGTGTTTTAAACTCGCTACTACCTTGAGGTAATCACTTCTATTTATGCCTAAACACACTTCCTCATTTAGATATATAGTTTAAGGACCCGTAATTTTATGTTACACTTTAATGGTACCATTTGGATATTGGAGGTATGTTACCGAGTGATCTCTCATCGTCGTGAATATTTGGATACAACTGAAATTATATTACTTATTCATTCCCCCATCGTCATGATTCTCATCGTCGTGATTACAAGACTCGTGAATGTATGGATTTCAAGTATTGACTCGACAATGCATAACTCCACAAACTCATCATTATATAATTTTCACTATTATATAATATCTCACTTCACCAACACATCATTGCATCGTCTAATCAATACATTCATACATCAACAATTCATCATCATCAAAACAATCATATTATTCACATCATTATCTCATAATCAACATAATCATCATCATCATCAAAACATTTACCACATCAAGGAAGTAACATTACTTGATTTAGTACAATTAGCATTTGAAACGATTAAATCAATTAAACCTAGTTAATCCAAAATTCACGTACACATAACATCGCCACATCTACCATCATTCATCATCTCATCAATAGCACATAGTCATTTACAAGTTAACATAGCATGAATCATCATTTATTCAAAGTCCGTCTATTTTTCTAAAGTTTGTCTATTTTCCAATGTTCGTATATTTTCATATTTTTCAACAAAATCAAGTTACATGATCATACATATTCCTTATCACTCCTACATGTTAATCACTATTTTTAACATCACAGTAGTTCAAGCATAGCTGCATAATTTCATCAAAATCAAGAGTTCAACATCATGTGTAAATCAAGCATTCACATCTTTAATTTATACATTATCTTCACCACATTCACATCATTAAATATCATAACTTCAAGAATACATGCTCTTTCACTCACTCTAAATACTTCCTTAAATTCAATATTAATTTCAAGGATGTTTCATGATTCAGTGAAAAAGTTATGTTGAAATTTCATGAAATTGCATTGTGACCAATGTCTAGTATTTTCATCATAACCCAAGTTCTAGAATTGATAATGAAGTCAAATTAAATCCACGAGAAAGTTAACATCCATACCTACAACTTTCATGTTTACTTCCATACCATTTTCGGATCCGAAAATGGTAGAAAAAAAATCAATTTTCCCACGACTGGAGAAAAATCTGAGAGCTGAGCACGGACCGTGCGCCTAAGGAGCACAACCGCGCGCATGCCTCAATGAAAAAAATTAGTTTTCAAAACATGTTTTTCACCACTTTAAGATTTTCCAAGGCTTCTAAAAAACCCCAAACACACTCAAATAATCATACTAATATCATCTAATCAATTATACATTAACTCTATCATAACCAACTTAATTCTACTCATTTTACCATTAATTAACATGAACTTTAATCATTCAAATCTTATCATTTCAAAAACCAATTTTCATCAACTTAATCCCACACTCAAAACAAGTTAACAACAACAACACCAAAATCATATTCATTTCATCACAATAACAACTTCATCAATTCAATCATGTACTCCAAATCATCAAACAACAACTTTCATGAAGTTTAATCATTTCTCCCAAAATTCATAAAACACCACAACTTAATCAAAACATCATATTTAACATAATTACTTCTATGAATTTCAACATACAAACATACTCAATAACATGGCAATGAGTTTTAGCACAACATAAATAATATTTCATAGCTTTTATTATATTAAAAATTGGCTTAAATAATGGAGCACGAAAAATTAACATATTTAATCAAATTTTCATGAAACACAACAACAACAACCAAGTTTCTACTCATATCCTCATTCAATCCTATGAAAAGTAATTCTCACACTCATACCTTAGCTTTCAATCTTTAAGCTTCCTAGCTCTCAATTCTTCCCCTCTACTTAATCTTCAAGCTTGTTCTACCTCTTTCTCTTTTTGGGTCTCTTTCTTCTTTCTTCTCTCTCAATTTTATCTTTACTCTTTCTAGTGAACTTACCAAATGAATCCCCAAAACTAAGGTTATGACTATCTCTAGTCTTATATAGTCATCCTATTGGGCTTAACCCACTTACTATCTATTGGACTCGATTATTCTTACTAACAAATAACTCTCATCTTTCTAATTCACTAGATTCTCCATTTTTATCATTTACCACAACTCTAGTAACTTCGCAAAGTTACTACTCATCTTATAAAATAACCTTCACCTATAATATACTTAAATGCCCTTCTCTCTCCAATTTACCAAAATACCCTTAATTATTTTAAAATCCAATTAGCCCAACAATAAAACACATCGAACAATTAAATAAATAATATCGTAAAAACCAGGTCGTTACTCATGTGAGAGAGCTTCCAGGCGCCATGCGCCTATAACCATGTACCATGCGCATGTGGGTGCAGTCTGGTACTGAAACGCATGTTTCTTCGTCTTTTTTTGGGAACATAATTTATTCCTCTGGAATGTCTTCTGAGGCCTCTTGAATCTTATTTCTTTGATCTTCCAAAAGTCCTCACAAATCTTCATATGTCTCGCTTTGCCAATTTGCATGATTTCTTCGTGAATTACTCCCTAAAATTGCTATGTTTTAGGAAGAATAGAATTAAAAATTCAAATATAAAAAAAAAAAGTTACAAATGTTCCGAAATCATAAGCAATTGCTCTAATACTCCTCTATTTTGGATGTAAAATCTACTGAAAATGACTGAAAAATATACAATGAATAACGTAAGGTGACATGTCATCAGACACCACTTATTTAAATTAAAGGAGAAAAAGCGATGCAGAAAGGTTACTCCAAACCAACAAAATGACCAAAAACAACTACTCTCTTACACCATATGACTATAACTAAAAATAAAACATGGTGTTGACTTGATAGAAAGCAAAAGTTGCAGCATAAAAGAAATTTAGTGGGTAACTTGAAATTGATATTATTATCATGACCAACATTAATGAAGAACAAATGAGATAAGAACAAAAGAGGGGTAATGCATGGTTGTGCAGAAAAACACCCTATTGTTTTTTTTAATTAAAAATTATTATTATAAAACCACTTAAAATTGAAAATACTACTAGTCAGAAAACCTTAATGCCACCTTAAAATATAGTAGAACATATCAATTATTCTAGTGCATGCAACTACATCCTCATAGTTCTAAATAAAACAGAGAAATCAAAGTGTTTCATATATGGATCCCAATGGAAGCCAATTTCATCTCCTTTCTTTAATCCCCTTCTTCTAACAAAATCATAGAACCAATTGTCAAAGAAACCATAGTTTCCTGAAGAAACACACCTCTTATGAACCAGCACATGCATGGATTCGGTGTCATAATCAAAAATCCTAACCAAAGCTCCTCTTTGAAGATCAGCACCAGCACTCAACACAGGCAACACCAATTCCTCTACCAAATCTTTGTCCAGCAATAGCTTATCAGCAAGATCATCCTCTTGGAGCACCTTCTTGATCTTCCAAGGATCATCAAAAAGCATCAAGTTAGTTGAATAACCCCACCATCTCCTTCCAATATGATATGTGTGTGTATTCAATTTGGGACATGGACACACACCCA
>Ga0315914_1005280_pt1 | contig 18867 bp, 5 predicted proteins | sample MpolenodulesMG_FD_203920 | JGI IMG/M metagenome (GOLD analysis project Ga0315914, IMG submission 203920) | Medicago polymorpha root nodule microbial communities from Los Angeles, California, United States - elongated nodules | ecosystem: Host-associated > Plants > Roots > Nodule | place: USA... | reverse complement strand
TTTTTGAATTAAAACTAACGGAAAGGACCAAAATGTGTAACGAAGAGAAGTTAAGGGACCAAAATAAATTGAATTTTAATTAAGGGACCAAAGCAATACTATCTAAATAGTTAAGCGACCAAAATTGCAATTTAGCCAAGATATAATTCTTTTTTTTCAAATAACCTATTAGAATATAAAATATTCATTGTATAAATTATTATTATATTATATATTATTTAGAGATAATTGAGGACAAAGTTAAAGATAATTGATGTCCAATATACGTGATACCCAAGTTAGAGATACTTAGAGATAATTATATCTAACTTGGGCAACACCACGATAATGTCTATTTCATTATGATGTAATATGTATTTATACTATGATGTTGTCTTGGGCGTCAAGTATCTATAACTTGGGCATCAATTATCTTTAACTTGGTCCTCCATTATCTCTAAATAATATACAATATAATAATAATTTATAAAATGAATATTTTATATTCTAATAATATAACTTAATGGTTTGAGCTCACATATTTTAAATGTAGAATAAGTGAGAAATATGAGGTTCGAATCCTAACCCTTGTATATATTATACAATGTCCCTAATGTGCTAAGCTCATAGGACGAAAATATAAGTTATTGTTAAACGAAGGTAAATGGTCCAACGACATTTTGGTTTGAAAAAAAGCCAAAATTTTATTCAAAAATAGTGAAATTTACATATTTTTAACGATTTTTTTAAAATAATAATATTATATTTGATTATTTATCATATATCATTAACACATTTGTTAGTGTTTCGTATAAATTTTAATATGCTTTTTTTTTATCCACATAAATATATGAAAAAATTGTTTTTATTTTGATCGAATGATTTTTTTAGTGCAAATATTATATATATTTTTGAACAGCAAAATTTATTAAAAACTAGATCCCTACTCAAGATGAACAAAGATTATTAAATTAAAGACTACAAAATAAATTCGTCCTATATAAGCAGGAAACACCATAACCAAGCCTACTTGCAACATCTATGAGAACAACCGTTGGGTTTTATATTGTGTTGGCCTCATTTTGTTAAAACAAGATGTTCTAGCAAGAATTTGGACCAGATGTCCTGACAATCTTGGTAGATTTGTTTTATGTGTGAGATTACTGAAGATTTTATTGAAGATATTGAAGGTGAGAAAAACACAAGGAGGGGATTGAATTGTGTAAGTTTTTTCTTCTTTTGAAACTAAGTCCATAGTCGCATAGAGTTTAGAGTCTGAAGCAACGTTCAGGGTCTAATGCAGCGGATAAAGTAGAGAGAGAGAGAGAGAGAGAGAGAGAGAGAGAGAGAGAGATTATCCTGGTTCCTTCCATAATCCGGAAGTAGTCCGGTCCCCCTTGCACTTCCAATGAGATTTTCACTATAATCCAATCTGATTACAAATGCTGAAGCATACAAGTAAGAGATTTCAAATACTCAAACACACAAGCAAGAGATTTCTTATGCTTAAGAACAAAAGCAAGGGACTTCTAAACAAACAAATTACACAGAAATAAGTTTGGTTGAACACTTGATATACAATCAGTGGTGTTCAAACCATGTTAGTAACGGCTCAAATAAAATAAATGAAACTAGACTCTAAAATAAAATGACTCAACTAGGATTAAATATTTTTTGGTATTTCAAAATTTTTGATTTATTTTTGGGTATTTTTGAATTATTGAAAACAGAAAAATGAAATGCGGAAAAATAAATGACAGAAAAATAAAGATAAATAAAAAATAAGTAATTTAAATTGTTCAGTCGAAAATATCAACAATCCCCGGCAATGGCGCCAAAAACTTGATAGTCGGATTGATGACAGGTGTACCAATCATTTACCAAGTAATAAAGTGATAAGTAGAGTATCGTATCCACTGGGATTGTCCTTTAGTCTAAACAATTCGCGTTATTTATTTTTATAAGTTTGACGGTATAAAAGTTAAGGGTTTAAAAGACTTGCAATTTTTATATGTTTGCAACAAAGCAAGTTTACCTGTTTTGGTTGCAGAAAAGTAAGCAGCGGTTAGGATTCTTCGAATCCCCTCTCTATATATGTTGTTGGATAATAAGTAATAGTATGTCACGTTTATTTATCTTAGGTAGACTATACAAGGGACAAGGCCCTTGGGACATTACTAAACTACTTTGGTCTATCTCTCCGATGACTAACTGCACCTGCCGATCGCACGGTGATCCTTACTTGCGGGGTTTTGTTAATTCAAAGGTAATTGAAACATAAACTTAAATTGAATTACCAGTGTTGCCCAAGGCAATGAAGGCCAAGACCCCCTTAGTTCTGCCCATATATGAATATTAGGACACTCATAGCATACTCTCTCCACGCTTTCTTAGTAGTTTTACAAACAGGCAGCCCTAATCTGCGTCTACCTTACTAAGGGTTTCAATAGAATGGTTCTATTAGGTTACAGCTTATTTCCTTTAGCTAGGCACTTGTTTCCCTATTTACTATCAATTTAATTCCTAGGTTCGGTAAGGCACCACCCGACTCAATAGTTTAACCTACTAAGTACCTAAGTCTAGGGTCAACAATTCATATGGTATCTTTGTCTAGTTAATAATCACTTACTTCCTAAATAGATAGTTACCAATAAAGGTATATAAATATAAAGATATAAGCATCCAGTTAGTAATAGCAATATTAGGCCATGTCACAACCTAAGTAACTAATCTACGGTTGCACCTATCACAGAAATAAACTATTTCCTAATAAAACTTAAAAGCGAACAAAAGAATAAATAAATAAAATAAACGACATATTATATTAAATAAGTTTCCAACAAAAATATACAAAATTTCATCTTAGAACTCTAACCTAAAAAGATTTAGTTACACATGGTAACGAAAAACAAATTACTAGAGATAAAAACATACCCTAGAAAATCAAGGAGAAGATAGAAACTCTCCCGAAGCTCCAAAGTTGTCTTCCTCTTTAACTGCCACAGTTCTGAATGAGAAATTCTGAATGAGGAAGGCTGGAATTTATAGTGAGAGTTTCTACCTGGGTTTGGGCTAAAAGTGCGGGCTTTACCCAAAACAAAAGTAGGAAAAGACAGTTGTGCCCCGACGTTTTTCATGCACGGGGCGCATGAGAGTGCACCCACATTGCATGCCCTAGGTGCATGGTTTGGAAAATCCATGCACGAGACATTTTTCCATGCCCTAGGTGCATGGTGTCTATATCCTGGGCCCAATCTCCAATTTTACATCGTTTTCAGGACTTCATCTTCAAATAACTTGCCTCGGTACTTTGGGAACAGAATTCCTCCCATTTGTAAGTCTTTTGAGGCCTCTTGAATCTTTATTCTTGTTTCTTGAATCTTCGTAATTCTTCAAATGTTCTTGATTTGCCGATTTGCATGATTTCTTTATGAATTACTTCAAAAAAAACCCCTAAAATTGCTATGTTTCGGGAAAACTAGAATTACAGACTCAAATATAGAAAACATTACAAAGGTTTCAAAATCATAGGAAATCATTCTAATACTCCTCCTTTTTGGTGTTAAATCCTACTGAAAATAACTGAAAAACATGCTAAGAATAACGTACGATGACATGTCATGCAGAACAAAAGTTTGTTGGACGAGGATCCCTGTAAATGTTCCCTCTAGATATTGTGTCTTTTTACTCTAAAACAAGTGTTCTGAAGTGGAAGTATGTGTTTTAACGAAGATAGTTACTGATGTTGGTAGGTTTTATGAGAAGCTAGTTTTTTATGAGTATATTTTCTTAACTATGAAGCAAGTTGGGACTTACGTGGTGAAGCTTCTAATAGCTTTTATAGGTGTAATTAATGAGAGTATTATGAGTGAACACCCTGAAATTGTGAGGCGAGATGAACTCCAAATAAAAAAGGGAGTATATTTGACTTTTGACTATAGGTTGTTTGTCAGACCACACGATCTAGACATTGTGATGTTCATATTTTTTGTTTCCAAGAGCAATGGTTTCTTATGCCCCTGTGGTTGATATGATGGATGTTTTGTGATGGATGTTTTATGACTGTGTGCCAACTCTCAGTTTTGTGGGCCTTAGCCCTAGATATTTGTCTACTTATGTGCTTATGGTTTGAAATAGCTATGTACTAATTATTCTGTTTTGCTTCTACTACTCATCTGTCTTGGATTTCTGCTCCTGATGAATGCATGAAGAGTGTTTTGTCAAAATTATGTCCAAAAAGGGGGAGTAGTTAGTAAAGTGGTGTTTTTGATATATGACTAAGGGGGAGTGCCACCTCAAGGGGAGTAGTATTTTTTTTTCTTCTGATCTGCTATTTTGGGGGAGCATGAATGTTTACTAGCATGATGATTCCATGATAATATGTGCTTGATATATGGATGCATGTGTGTGTGTTATGTTTCTAATATGCTTATGTCATACCTAATGTCTAGATATCATGACTTTGAGAATTTATTTTTCTATGAAGACGTAGTTTGCTTGTGAGAGTTTATTTCTCTCTGATGAAATTTTACTTGTGAGAGTTTATTTCTCTCTAAAGATTTGTTCTGTGAGGATGGCTTCTATCTCTATTCCACTGTTGCGTATGCCTTTGATGTTTTTGGTGAAGTTCCATGTTTTATTATGCATAATTTCTTTTGAAGACTTTCTTTCGAAGAAATGTTGAAGATGTTTTACTTTCTTTCAATATGAGTTTTTAATTAAAAAGAAAGCAGGTATGTTTTTGTTTCCCTCCTGTTCTTGGTAGTTTATGCAAGATGAGTTATGCAAAGGTTGTTTTAGGCAAAGTTTGCCAAAAGGGGAGATTGTTGGGTTTTATATTGTGTTGGCCGCATTTTGTTAAAACAAGATGTTGAACCAGATGTCTTGACATATGAGTATGACATTGTATCGTGCTTTGTTTCACAATCTTTGGGGATTTGTTTTATGCATGAGATAACTGAAGATTTTATTGAAGATATGATTCATGTAGCTTGTGCTCCAAGAAGCGTGTGTTTCTAGAAATTGCAGAGGTAGGTTTATGCATTGCCTTGTTTCCAAAGTTAGATGTCAAAACATTTTAGGAAATAATATTTGCTCCTAGAAAATGGTGAAGACCATATATACATTTTGAATTTTGCTCTTCTCCCAACAAATTTTGCTCACTCCCAACTGAAAAAACCAAAATGCCCCTGCGTGTTATAGTTCAGCATGACTTACGTCACGCACCTATGGCCGGTGGCGTGAGTTAACTCACTCTGCTCTGGCCGGTTGTTTGAGCTGAAGAGCACGATTTTTGGACGGTGGTCAGTTGGTGAAAGGCATCCTTTACACGTTTTTTTTGACTCATTTACACGTTTTTTTGACTCACACTATGTGTAGATACAACCTAGGCATCCATTTCCCCTATAAATACCCTTCCAACCTTCATCATTTCTCACATTTTCTCCTCCTCTTCCTTCTACAACAACAATGTTGTTTTTTTCATCCTTGACCTTTCATAGAAAGAGGCCTCTTTGAAAATTTGAAAATTTGAAGAGGTTTCTTTGAATTGGAGACAAGAGGTGATCAATCTTCGTGGGGTAAAATGACGTCATTTCGTGGTTTTGTTTTAACCCAAGTGGAGGTTAAACAACAAGAGTGCAAAGGCGAGGCAGCAAGCAGCAGACCTCATTTTGAGAATTGTTGTTGTCATGAAGCAGTGCCATGAAGAACAATTGATGGGTCATCTTGGTGTTGTCTCGTATGAGTATCTTGGAGAAGAGTATCCGGAAGTTCTAGGTTCAATTTTGGGTGCTCTCAAGTCGATTGTTAATGTTATTGGTATGACGAAGATGACTCCACCCATTCAGGATTTGCTGAATTCATATCCTAATATTCTTTTTATATCGTTTTCTGGTGGTTTTTTTAACTCAGATTTAGTTTTACCTCCGTTGTAAATTTATCATTATATTAATAAAATGAGATTTTATATCTATTACTTTTGTTCCTTTATTTTTGTTTATATTTGCATTTATTTTATGATTGCGTATTGAATAAATAAATTCGAATAAAAATTGTGTATTAAGGAATAAATAAATTTGAAAAAACACTAATTAAACTCAGCGTGAATTCGAATAAAAATTGAGTATTAAAGAATAAACAAATTCGTAAAAAGACTAATTAAACTCAGTGTGAATTCGAATAAAAATTGTGTATTGAATAATTAAATTTGAATAAAGACTAAATAATCTCAGCGTGAATACGAATAAAAATTGCGTATTATAAAATCGAATATTCTATATGATTATGTGTGAATGATCTGACTAATGTCTATTTGATATTCTTAAATGTTGTTGATGCTTATAAGTTATTATAAGATGTTGATTGATGCCTATTGATTTTTATTAAATGAACGTTTATATTTAAAAGTGAATATTATTTGACTATGATGTATACATGTCTAAATGTAATTGTTGTGATCTTTTATCCGAATCTAGACATGTGTTTATGCATTTCTTATGTTGAATATATTCTCACCCTCTAGTGGCGGGTTGGGCGCCTACACCTTTGTGGTGTAGACTTGCAACTTATCTGATTGCAGCTTCCAAGCTAACTGTAACAGAGAGCTTCATTAATGAAACACATAGGCTTAAAGTCAAGACCATATAACCTTCGTAGAGACCGTACAAAGCTTCCGAGTAAGAACATCCCCACTCCAAATATAATTTTTTTATTCAACTATGTAGTTGTTTCAAAAGAGGGCTTGGCCACATCTAAACATGAATGGGATAGACGAGTATACCATGAATAATAGACTTAACCAACTGCACCCTACCCATGATCGAGAGCATAGTACCTTTCCAAGTTGCAAACTTCATCTTAATTTTGTCTGTAATTGCAAGAAAAAAGCACACTTTGGTTTTCCTTTGAACACCTGGCATCCGAGATATGTAAAAGGAATACTACCAGCACCAAAGCCCAAAAAATCAACAAGAATTTGCTCACGAGCATGTGTCATAGCCCCAGTGTAAAAGCAGCTTTTGTTGTTATTAATAATTTGTCCGGAAACCTCCGAGTAATCCTTAAAAAATGAGAGGAGACAACGGATGTTACTTTTGAGACCTATGCGAAAAATCATAACATCATCCGCATGAAAAATGTGAGTAGGGAGAGTGACACCTCGACAATAAGACATAGGCATAATTTTTCATGTATTCCGGGCCAAAGACAGAGCCCTACTCATGACCTCCTCCGCAAGACAAAATAGGAGAGGGGACAAGGGGTCTCCTAGACGAACACCACGAGAGCAAGAGAAGAAACCAGCAGCCTTGCCATTCACCAAAATAGAGAGGCGCGTAGAATGAAGAACAGATAAAATTCAGTCAACAAAAACAGCGGCAAAACCAAAATGATATATAACCGGAAGCAAAAAATTTCAATCTAAAGTATCAAATGCTTTCTTCATATCAACTTTCATCGCTACATTACCTCCATATTACCTCCGGTATAATTTATAATATTTTAGACTTTCATATTGTAACAAACTATTCTCCTTATTTCTCATAGGAATGTAGTTCTATTGTATCATAAAAAAGGAAATTTTATAGGAAGGTGGATATTGCATTAAATAGAATTAGTGTGAGATAAAAACACATGAACATCTTAAAAAAAAAATTTTGGTACAATAATAAAACTTATTTTTAATAAATGTAAATTGAATATAAGGTTCACTTTTAATATTTAATAGAATAAAAATATATTTTGCTATTCAATCATTTATATATTGTTTTTTAGAGATTTTTTTGAAAAAACATAATCAATTTTGTTCTTGTTTATCATAATAACAATCACTTCTTTGAATTTTTTTTTTGCTCGGATACAACTATATAAAACTAGCGGAAAGACGGGCACTATCGCAACTATATAAACAATCACTCCTTATTATGTTTGTTTGTATAATTTTGATTGAAATTTTTAAATTTCAAAATATTAATGGAAATTATTGATATATTGATTTATAAACAAAATATTGTCAAGGCATATAACAAAATTATTTTTGATCTCAACATATTTTAGTTTGCCTACATATAAAATTAAGATAAAATAATGATATTTTTTTAAGAACAAAATAAAGAACATTTATTGTTTTTTCTAATAGTAATTAGTAACATCATAAATAAATGTATAAATGACATGGTAGGTAAAAGAAACATTGTTATGATTGCGATAAAAGAATATCTTTAAAAACTACATTTTTCGTAAAGTCTCCATCTTCTGCTTCTATTTTCCCTTCTTTAATGAGAACTTTTGTTGAATTTTGAGAAACTTCTCTTGATAAAACTACATATAATTGACCATTCGTGGAAGATAGATTTCGACATTGGGAATGGTCTTCCCTTGTGACTTATTTATGGTAATAGCAAAACTTAGTCTAACGGAAAACTGTTTTCTATTAAGCACAAAGGGAAGTCTTGAACTCGCATTTGTTTTTAATTTAATTATGGGCAAGAATGCTCTTTTTCCAGCATTGCTTCCTGTTAGGAATTTCACATCCAACATATTCTTAAATAAACCACGACATAACAATCGTATCTCATTACACAAGCCATATTTAGGGTCTATGTTTCGCAACAACATCAAAGGTGCACCTTTTTTTTACCTTTAAAATATGCGGTGGGATACTTCCTTGAGAAATTAAGTTTAAGAATTCCTATTGATATGGTAGTGTAGCCATTTGTTTCTTTCTACCCTATTTATCTATCTTTAATTCACCGATTCTATTTCCACTTCTATTTGATTTTTTATTCTTCTATATTGTGATTACAATTTATGATATTACTCCTCGCCTATGAATTACATACACTCCTCATATTAGATGTGTCTGAACATGTGTTGCATCTGCATCCACAAATATATTTACCCTAAATTATGTGATTTGCTCAAATTATAACATTATTGGCGTGTTAGTATTTGTGTTGTATCTGGTGTTGGTGTTCGTATCCATACTTCTTAATTAGCGGTCCTATCTTTTAATGGCCTCTTAGATGGTGGTTTGAATGTAACCAAAAACAAAAGATGGTGGTTTGAAACTTTCTACTATTTGTGTTTTTAATTGTTGGTAACATAGTGTGATTATGGTTTAACAATTTTAAATTGTTTAAACGGTTTTAACAGTTTGATTTCACTGTATTTTGTTGGATATTGGATGGTGGCCATGAGAGCAGTTTATCAATTATATACATGCAGAACGGCAGGGACGGAGCTTAACGGCAGGCGATGTTATTTCTTATTTTCTCTTTATTTAATAATAATTAAAAAAAAACTACGGTTCTCTTTATATAAAAAAAAGCCACGCTATCATAGATTGTATTAGCAATTATAAACCACCAAAGTCAAATAATCTCTAAAATTAATCGTAAACAATTTGAATCATAATCACTTATAAACAAGCAAAGTTAAATATAATCCATAAAATTAATCGACTTTAATTAGTTGTAACATGAAAGGATTTAAAGTCCAATCTTTAACATTATATTTTGCACACGTTTGTTAATAATCTTTTTTCCAGAAGATTTAAAGTCCAATATAAGACATTATTTTTTGTTCACGTTTGTTACTAATTTTTTTTTTAGAGTATTTAAAGTCCAGTCTTTAACATTATATTATTTTTTGCTCATGTTTGATACTAACCTTTTTTTTAGAGTATTTAAAGTCCAATCTTTAACATTATATTATTTTTTGCTCATGTTTGTTACTAATCTTTTTTTAGAGGATATAAAGTCCAATCTTTAACATGATTTTTTTTCTCACGTTTGTTACTAATATTTTTTTAGAGGATTTAAAGTTCAATCTTTAACATTTTTTTTGCTCACGTTTGTTACTAATATTTTTTTAGAGAATTTAAAGTCCAATCTTTAACATTATTTTTTGGTCAAATTTGTTACTAATTTTTTTAGAGGATTTAAAGTCCAATATTTACCGTTATTTTTTGTTCACGTTTGTTATAATTGATCAAAGGCTAAGGAAGAATAACTTAATAAAATAATATGGAAATATTGTTTTTTGTGGAAGTAATAAAATAATATGGAAATACTGTTTTTTGTGGAAAGGATGTGAAAATACTTGGCAACCTTTGTCGGTTGTATTGAGCGGAACAACATAGATGTCCAATATAAAATCGGCTGATAAAAAAGTAACATGTGTTTCAGTTTTGTGCTAGTTTTTTGTGAGTTTCATCTATGGTTAACGGAGGTAAATGAGGGTTAACGAGGACGATTAGTGACATGGATTAGTAATCCACGTGTTATTTTATAATTTGCTAACAGTAAGAACAATTCATAACGAATTGTGTGAAGTTTTCTCTTTAAATTAAATTTATTCTTATCTATTTGTTACATGTGATATTTGTATTTAAAATTAAAATTAAAAATTGAGGGTATTTTTGGAAAGAAAAGTCCGACCCAAAAGTGTGCTAAAAGGGGTAGTTTTCTTTATATATAGTATAGATGAATTTTTTATTACAAAATTATCTTATTTTTTATACTTATTATTTTCTCCCTCTCTTATATTTTTTATAAAGTTACTGTAATATCTTTTCATTTAAAGATGCATTCAGATTTTTTTTAACCTGGTTTTTTTAAAAAAAATTAACAAATAGGTACAATGCTCTTTAAAGTTGTTGCAAACCCATTTTTTTTCTTTTGAAGGAAAGTTGTAACCACCCCTGTAGGGATTGTTTCTTATGATTAAAATAAAAATAATATTGAAATTTAATACTTTACGATTTTTTTAATTTTTTATAAAAAAAAATCATAATCTATTTTGTGCTTATTTATCGTAATAAAATCGGTTTTCTAAAAAATAATTTAATTTAGTTCTCCCTGAAGAAATATTTTTTTTTTGTTTATATACATCAATATAAAAGAAATTTTTTGTTACAAAGTCACATCAATCATTTTAAAGTTATATTCTTTCTCGTCTAAATATGATCTTTTGATTTGATTTGGATTAAGATTAAATTTGTTTGTTCTTAAAAAAAAAAAATTAAGTTACTATGTATTATAGAGTGAGTTTGTTTTAATTTGTATCTAAGAAAGAAAAATTAGAGAAAGGTTGAAGGAAAGTATACAAAAGATATAATTTTAGTTACGTGTCAAAAAATTCAGAAGGGATAAAATTATATTTTTAGTAGACATTAAATTTCTTAACTAGAAAATAGACGAGAATAGATAATAACAGCGTCTCCTATATCTATACTTTATCTATACTATATATAAAGAAAACTACCCTTTCAGCACACTTTTGGGTTGAACTTTTCTTTTCAAAAATATCCTTAATTTTAAATTTTAATTTTAAATACAAATAACACATGTAACAAATATAATATATACTGTATATAAAAAAAACTACCGCTTTCAGCACATCTTTGGGTTGGACTTTTCTTTCCAAAAATACCCTTAATTTTAAATTTTAATTTTAAATACAAATAACACATGTTACAAATATATAACAATAAATTTAATTTAAGGAGAAAACTTACGCACAGTTCCTTATTAATTGTTCATACTGTTAGCCAATTATAAAATAACACGTGAATTAATAATCCATGTCACTAATCGTCCCCTTTAACCCTCTTTTACCTCCGTAACCACATATCAAACTCACAAACAACTAGCACAAAACATAAAACTCATGTTACTTTTTTATCAACCGCTTTTATGTTGTACATTTGTGTTACCCTAAAAAAAATGTTGTACATCTGTGTTGTTCCCCTCAATACAACCGGCAAAGATTGCCAAGTATTTTCATACCCTTTACACAAAAAACAATATTTCCATATTATTTTATTATTTTATTTTATTAATATAAGTTACTCTTCCTTAACCTTTGATAAATTGTAACAAACATGAGCAAAAAATAATGGTAAAGATTGGACTTTTAATCCTCTAAAAGAGATTAGCAACAAACGTGAGCAAAAAATAATGTTAAAGATTGGACTTTAAATCCCCTAAAAAAAAAGATTAGTAACAAATGTGAGCAAAAAATATTGTTAAAGATTGGACTTTAAATCATTTAAAAAAAAGATTACGACTCAAAATATTTTAGAAAAAGATTAGTTAGCACTATATTAATCATTAAATATTAATAAGTAGGGTTCTCACAACTAATCAAAGTTTTTTTTTTTTATTTCATGTTACAACTAATCAAAGTCGATTAATTTTATGGATTATTTGACTTTGCTGGTTTATAAGTGATTATGATTCAAATTTTTTACGATTATTTTTAAGGATTATTTGACTTTGCTGATATATAATTGCTTATACAAACTTTGATAGCGTGGCTTTTTTTTATATAAAGAGAACCGTGGTTTTTTTTTTAATTATTAAATAAATCATTATTTTTTTTAAAGCAATGTTTCTTTTACATAACATGTCATTTATACATTTATGTTATAATGTTACTAATTACTATTAGAATAAACAATAAAAAATCATTATTTTACCTTTATTTTATATGCAAGCAAACTAAAATATGTTGAGTTCATAAATAATTTAGTTATATGCCTTGACAATATTTTGTTTATAAATCAATATATCAATAATTTTCATTAATATTTTAAAATTTAATCAAAATTATACAAACAAACATAATAAAATAATCGCATGCGTTACGTGCCCGTCTTTCCGCTAGTATATATAAAGAAAACTACATCCTTTAGTTCTTTTGGGCTAGATTTTTCTTTCCGAAAATAGCCCCAATTTTCAATACAAATAACACATGTAACAAACATATACTAACAAATTTAAATATTAAAAAAAAAATGTAACGAACTAGATATATGTCTGATTTTTTTCCTTTATCATTTAAAAATTGTAACAAACTAGATAACTATATTTATACTTATTTTTTTATTATCCCAATTATACCCTTAAACAACTTTTTTTATAATAAAGATTGTTGTTGCTGTCGTTAAAAAAAAGAAATTTGATTATATTTTTTTGTTATATTATTGGTGTCATTAAAATAAATAATCATGATTCGTTTGTTTTTTTTTTTGTGGTGGCCAGGGTTTGAACCTTGGACCTTGCATATTTTATGCATTGTCCCTACCAACTGAGTCAAGCTCACGATGACATGATTCGTTTGGTTTGTTATAACTTATAAACAACAAACATTGATATTTTTAGTTTTAATCAAAATCAAAATTTCATAAAAAAATATCATTCATAATTTTCAAACGTTAACACAAACTTGTCCGTTTTTTCGCTAGTATAATATACAAACACTAACCATACACAGGGGTGAAGTGGTAAATAAAAACTAGTGAAGGCTAAAAAGGTAATCGTAATTTAAATGCAGTGGAATTCTTCGCCTTCCTAAAAAGGTAATTTCAATTCGCAGCCGCACTCTATTCAGGATGGAGGAACCAACTGACGTTAACAAGCAGCTCTTGGGTGTCCTCCCTATCTTAGACTCTTCCGGCCATTCACTTTATGCCCCGCCACTTCCCACTCTTCCGTTTGATCTGGTGGCAGAGATCCTGTGTAGGCTACCAGTGAAGCTCCTACTTCAACTCCGATGCATTTGCAAGTTATGGAATTCTCATTCTCTAATCAATGATTCAAAATTCGCTAAGAACCACCTTAGCATGACAAGCATGCGCCGTCTCTACTGCGTAAGACGATGCCCCATGTACTCTTTCAAGTACATTCTCCGGTCTTATCCACTTGACTCCTTCTTCAGCAACACAATCACTGACTTCTCACAGTTTGAGTATTCTCCCAACAATTTTAATGGAGATTATCCTAGGTTGGACTTTGTATTGCAGATGAAGATAAAAGGTTTGTCATACTGTGGAATCCTTCCATTAGAAAAGTTAAAGAGTTGACCCTTTTTAAAAAACCGCCAAATCTTACTATGATGACATTCGGCTTTGGCTATGATTCTTTAACTGATAATTACAAGCTGGTTGTTATTTTTCTATACAGTATATGTAATGGTTACACATCAGAAGTGAGGGTTCTTACATCAAGTACAAATCTTTGGAAAAACATTCAAAAGTTTCCTTTTGGTTTTATCATTTATTTACAGTCAGGAAAATTTGTGAATAGCACGATTAATTGGTTGGCAGCTATTAAATTTGATCTCGAAAGTCCACGCTTTATTGTTTCTTTTGATTTGGAGAATGAGTCTTTTCAAAAGATATTGCTTCCTGATTTTGGAGGGGTAAATGTGTGTAATTTTTCGACCTTGCTTGTGTTGAGGGATTGTTTGTGCGTAACTTATAGTGATTGTGATTATTATTGGAAAATGAAGGATGTTTGGGTTATGAAGGAGTATGGAAATAAAGATTCTTGGACTAAATTGTTCACTTTTTCTTCTCTGTTCTCTTTCAGGCCAGTATATTTTTTTGAGGATGATGATCAAGTGTTGTTAAAGTTTGAATGGTCTTCTAAGTCATCTGTCTATGATTCCAGGCATGGTACTTTCAAGTCTAATGACTTCGAAAGCATCCTACGAGTCTCTGTTGAGAGTTTAATATCACCTTGTTTTTAATGCAAAATGTAGATTTAGTGATATGTCACTCGAGCATTATGGGCGACTTCTTGGATTATTTTTAGTTAATCATTGATTGATTTTGCAGCTTGATAAATTGTTGTTATTTTCATTTAAAATATTTGGTTGTTAGAGTTTTTAATTCTCTGCGTTATATTGTATATAGTTCACAACCATGCATTGTGTTATATGGTTTTACTTTTCATTTTCTAGGATCCTAACAAGGACTTGTATGTATTGTGAAGGCACTATTATTTATTGGAAATGTCTGCGCAAGGCTGCAGAAATTTTATAATGTCTGCCTAAAATCGTGCATGGTACCATTACGTACTGAACAAATCAAATTTTATCAGACGGTGGCGTTCTTTGTGATGGTTAGGATACACTAATGTCTTGCAATGATTTTTGATGAATTAAGAAGATCATTTAGAGATCATCTACTAAATGAATTTAAGGTGGTGTCTTCTAGGATTCATTTTCTAATATAACTTTGCTTTCTAGGAATACAAGTCCAATAAATGGTACCTTGCAACTTCAGTACATATATTAACAAATTTGATGATAAAAGAGGTATCAGTTAGAATACATTATTATTTGAAGTGTGAAATAGTTAGTTAAATCAGTACCATGGGATATAGACTATATTGGTCTGCCACTCAGGTTCAGGTTCTGATGAAAGCTTCAAAATGGAAAGTGATTTAGTGTGGGAACATGAAATAGAGTTGAAGGTATTTGTCATGAACTTTGTTGTGTTTTATAGTTAAAATTTGCTTATCATATTTAAAATGGATAGTGATTTAGTGAGGTAACAGGCTTTGAGACTATTCCTCATGGTTCTCTCTTTGAATCAGGATAAGTTAATAATTTGCCAAAATAAATTTAAAAAAATGGAGAAAAACAATATTTGGTCTTTAACCAAACATGCTATAGAGAAAAGTTACATGATTAATCATCACATTGTCATATAACTGTTGAGTTTGTTCTTCAAATGGAGTAGAAATACAACGTGTAGAAACTTATTTCACTCTCCATTTCAATCTTCCATGGACTCTGTTGTTTTAACTGTGGATTATCATTGCAATGCCTCTACATTAAGGTTTCAAGTTCATTCTATCAAGAAACTTGTTACATTTGCATTATCATATAGTTTCTAGTGAAATTTTATCTCTCCCTCTTAATCATTTTGAACCTTTCTATTTCAATTTGTTCTTTTTCTCTGTGATTTTAGACTCTAAACAAGAGAGTTGTAATTAATTTTTTTGTTCAAGTTGGAAAATTAAGAACGAGATTGTTATATTCGCCATGATAAGCTTAGTGAGAAGTTCTTAAGTTTCTTTTTGTTATAGAATATATAGACCTTTTTCTATGTTTTCTCTACTTCCCGTGTCACTTTTTGAGTCTGAAATTCTAAACCAATGGGCGCAAGTGCTTCAAGAGATAAAGCATTTCCATGAAAGTTATAATCAAGATGCTTATAGAAAGGTTCGGTATAAAGTATAATTGTTATTCCAAGAGGAACTGAAAATTTCTGTTTTGAATGGATGAATGACTACAAAATTTATGTGTAAGCAAGTCTAATGTCAATTTTGAGTAGATTTTGTAGTAACATGAGGGACTATTCCTGGTTCTGTGTTTCTGAATTATTGAAATTCCTTTGTTTATAAGTTGTTGTTGAAACCTTTTTTTTGCATGAATTTTAGCAGGAAATCTATTTGTGTGATGTAGAAAATGAAAAAATTATCATCTACTTCTGAAACATGGCTGCACCTGCCATCACAAAGATAGATAACAGTTACTATCCTAAGGTTTTTATCATGTCTCTTCCCAAAGTAACTTATTTTATAAGTAAAAAAAAATATCAAATCACACTAAGAAAACTAAAATACAGTAGTTTGATGTTTACTTTTTTGAGTAAATAGGCAATTACCCCCCTAAAATTGTAAGTTTCGTCAATTACCCGCCTGAAATTAACAAAACTTCAATTATCCCCTGAAATTGCACAACGTTAATCAATTTACCCCCTGATTTGTAAGATGAAAAAACAATTCTTATTGGTTAATGATTATGGAGAAAACAGAAAGGAGAACAAATTCAATCCAATTTGCATTTAATTTCACTTTCGGAAAAATGATTTTTTGTAATAGCATAAAATTTGTTTTTTTTTACTTATATTTTGGGACAAAGAAAATGAGATTTTTTTGCTTATAATTTAAGTATTTTGGTTCACCAAAAAAAAGTATAAAACAAGGTGGATTTTAGGGTGACGGTCCAACTAAGTCTCTCACCGGTGAACCACTATGAATAACAATAAGAGCCGTTTGATTAATTGAGTTCATATATCTTATTATATACCATATACACTGAATCACACTTATCTTTTTCCTCTCTCCCCTCTTCTTCACCTTTATCCCCTCTATTCCTTCAATATTTAACTTCGTAATCTCAACTGACGAAATGGTGGTAACGGTAACGATCATAGATCAATCGGTTTTGTTAGAAAAATTCATGACATATTAGATAGCAGTATCATACAATCTAATCCAACAAAAATGATTTTGTGGAAATTGAGAATATAATACAAAGAAAGCAAAGAGAGAAGAAATTAAATTGTCAAAAATATGATTATTTATACAATCTTTGTGCTTTTGTTGCTGGATTTTTCCTTGAATGCACCGACTTTCGTTAGAATTTCCTAGGCTTTTCTTTTGGTTTAATTGTTGGGTATTTGTCCAATATATGTGTTATTGTTTGATATAATTTACCAGAACATTGTAACCAAATTGCCAACAAGAAACTTTGTTGAACTACTCGATGAAGGAGAGTATAATAAGATGCCACATTTGCACACTGAATGTTGAAAAGGAGTAAACAAATTGAAATGGGATTTGAAATCTCAAACATAAGATGCCACCGTTTTCTGAGTTTGCTAGATTTTTTAGGTGGGAGAGCGCTACCGTCTAATATGTAGTGGTGGAACAAATGGAGACGAAGCTCTGCCATGGTCGTTGTGCAACACAAAGTGAGATTTGCTAGGACCAGAGAAAGAGCGAGGTTGGAGGGAGGGGAGATATGATCAAGTGTGGTTATGACTAATGAAATCGTATAGACTTGTTTAATCGAATGGTCAATTAAAGTGGTACACCGGTGATGGATTTAATTAGACCCTCACCCTATAATCCACCATAAGACAAATATGGATAATTAGATTGCGAAAAAGATTTTTTATTTTAATTTATTTTTGTGAATGAAGTACATATATTTTGTGCTTTATTCTTGAAAATAATATTTTAAAACATCTTTTTCCTTCAAAAATATTTTAAAACAACTTTTTTTTGACAAATTATAAAATAACTTTTAAAAAAGTAAAACCCTTATTCTTCTTCTTCAAAAAAAAGTAAAACCCTCGTTCAAAAATAAAAGTAAAACCCAAAAGTAATTTTAATATATTTTTCCACAAAAAAAAAAAGAAATTTTAATTTTAATAGCGTTTATAATTTGGTTAGGTTTTTTTTTTAGGGAGTAATTCGGTTAGGGTTGAAAACTTAAATTTGTTGTTCAATAATTTTTCTCTTTCATATCACACAAAAGGGTTTTGATTTTGGTATCATTCCGAACGTAGAACGACACCAGGCAGTCATCCATGCAACACCATTTCTTCTCTAAGAATGATGGAGGAAGCATCTGCCACTAAGAGGAAGCAATCAACTACACGTGCAACTTCTTTACGAGCCATCGCTTCCGGCACTTCCTTTCGATCTCGTTGTAGAAATTCTTTGCAGGCTTCCCGTGAAATTACTCATGCAGCTTCGATGTCTATGCAAGTCCTTTAATTCTCTAATCTCCGATCTCCAATTCGCTAAGAATCACCTTCGCTTGTCAACCAAGTGCTGCCACCTCATGGTACACTCTTTGAAAAACTTAAATGACATAAATTAGTGTTTACTATTTGATTCCCCAATCCAGTCCCTTTTTTCAACTTCTAGTGTTACACAAACACAAATCAGTCACCCTATTCCCCAACCTCCTCATCGCATGCACTCTTGCGATGGCATTTTATGTATCACCAACTTGGATGGTTCTGCTATTTTGTGGAATCCTTCTATTAGAAAATTCAACATATTGCTTCCTTTGGAAAATCCACGGAGTAGAATATATAGTTCTGGATATGATCATTTCATCGATAGTTACAAGGTCATTGTTATTTCTTACAAAAATTAAGTTAGTGTCAATACTTTGGGAACTGATTATTGAAGAAGAATAGAGGACATCCCATATACTTACTACATCCATGGATCGGGGATATTTGTGTGTGGCACTGTTAATTGGTTGGCAAGCGGTTACTCCATTATGTAT
>Ga0315914_1005277_pt1 | contig 18869 bp, 21 predicted proteins | sample MpolenodulesMG_FD_203920 | JGI IMG/M metagenome (GOLD analysis project Ga0315914, IMG submission 203920) | Medicago polymorpha root nodule microbial communities from Los Angeles, California, United States - elongated nodules | ecosystem: Host-associated > Plants > Roots > Nodule | place: USA... | reverse complement strand
TAGAATCACGGTGATTTTGATGAAATCATGGAGGCGACGTGATTTTGTTGAAATTCCAAAATGTAGCTTTTGTGGGAATCACGGTGACACAATGTGATTATGTCAAACACACTGTCAATTCAAACATGCACTTGGCTTGTTTGAAATGTGGATGATGAATTTGCAGTGGGATTGAAGGGTCAATGGGACAAAGAAAGTGGTGAAACTTATGTGAAAAGTGTGGTTGTGTGTGCAGGTAGTGGGGAGATGAATCATGGAGTCCTCCAGTGAGCATGAAAGGTTGTCAGTTAGAGAGGTTCATGCCAATGGAAGTCGCATGGCTACATCAGAAGTTGAGGCTAAGCTTGATGAAGGAAATATTCAAGAAGCAGAATCTGCATTGCGAGAAGGGTTGTCGCTCAATTTTGAGGTTAGTTTGTTGATGATCACATAATTTGCTAGCTTGTGCTTACCAAGTTTTTCCCCCTTCGAGGTTACCTTTCAAAACAAAATATGACATGTGATTGTTACTTTCATTTTGCTAATTAGTTAAGATTCATTGTGTTGTCTTACAATGGATACCCATTTTGGAGCAATCAATTGAAACAAGTGGCAAGGTTATCGATTATGATAATAATGAATTGTTTGAGATTCGGAGGGCATGAGGCTTTTCTAGTACCATAATTTTAGTGTAGAAGAATCTGGTCCTTTCTCCGAACCTTCTGCTGAGAATGTGTTCATACCTGCCATTCATTAAGTATATTTCTTTGGGCTGTAGAAGTTTTTTCTTCTCAGGCTGTTTGGGCTCTATTATCTCTCATTTACGTTTTGCACAACCCAAATTTTTTGTTTGAGGGTGAGCATTGACGCGGCAGTAAAAATGTTGTCTTCAAACAGTCTTTCTGCATGCGGGAGTAAGAATGTGAAACGCGTAAACCTACCCTCCTAGACCCCCTTTGTTGGGAGCCTCGTGCACCAGGCCATCCTTTTTACAAGGATTGTCTTTTTTGATGGTATGAGTTTGGAGTTGGGTGAGAAATGATGACAAAAATAATAAAGTCTTAGTAAAGAAAAAATATTAAACTTCAGTATAGAAACTTTTTAATGCCTATCTTCTTTAGCTGATGGCAATTAAGTTGTCATTTTTAACAGCAAACAATTAGGTGATAAATTTATTTTAATGAGTAAAACCTTATAGTATAGTACACCCTTCACAAAGAATAAAACTTTCATATTCATGAGTGTAAACTTTTTTCTCTTTCTTGTAATGCGTTCACTGCTGAGATTGTATTTTACGTAAGCATTAAATATGCTATAGATTATGATTTGCTTACCTGATTGGATTTGAAACTTGATAAATGTGCCAAGTGAAGAAATGAACCTTAATAGTTGGTACAAATATGTAAAACCAATGCAAGGTATCCCTGACAAATTTGTTTTTCAAGATCTTCCACAACATATTTCTGGATAAATTGATTAGATGTTTAAGTTTTGGCCCATGATTTCTTTTGAAACTTTAACAGGAAGCAAGGGCTCTTCTTGGGAAGTTGGAGTATCAGAGAGGTAATGTAGAAGGTGCTCTTCGTGTCTTTGATGGGATCGATCTCCATGCTGCCATCCAACGGTTGCAACCCTCGTTTTCTGAAAAATCGCCTGTCAAAAAAGGTCGTACTCGCACAGAATCACCTTCTTCAGTCTCTCAGCATGCTGCTACTTTGGTGCTTGAAGCCATCTACTTAAAAGCCAAGTCTCAACAAAAACTGGGGAAATTTGCTGGTATTGATTTTTTTTTTTTTAATTCTAAAAAAGCTGTTTGTATTGAATACTGTTGAAAATAGTTCTCCACCTGTTTACTTTCTTAATCTTACTTTATCTTCTGAAATGATTCCTCCCATAGTAATGATGTAGTTAGCACCACACTTAAGATCGAACGCGACTGGTGTTTGACGTGTGCCAGTGTACGACATCAAGACGACACTGACACATGTGGTTACATTCAATCACTTTTATTTTCTTAACTTAGTACCCTTAGGTGTCAGTTTAGTGTTGTGTCACTGCTTCATATTTCTGAATCAGATGTAAAACATTGAAATACTTATTTAATGTATTTTGCAGAAGCTGCTAATGACTGTAAACGTATTCTTGATGCTGTTGAGAAGATATTTTATCAGGGCATACCTGATTTTCAAGTGGACGGTAAACTGCAAGAGATAGTCAGCCATGCAGTAGAGCTCCTTCCAGAGCTTTGGAAACAAGGAGGGTGCTATGACGAGGCAATCTCTGCTTATAGGCGTGCCCTTCTTAGTCAATGGAACCTTGATAATGATTGCTGTTCAAGAATTCAGAAATCATTTGTTGTTTTTCTGCTGTACAGTGGTGTGGAGGCAAGTCCGCCTAGTTTAGCAGTTCAGATTGATGGTTCTTATGTGCCTAAAAATAATCTCGAAGAGGCCATTTTGCTTTTAATGATTCTTATAAGAAAGTTTGGTCATGGTAAGATAAAATGGGATCCTTCAATCATGGAGCACCTAACTTTTGCACTTTCCGTATGTAGCCAAACTTCGGTTTTAGCAATGCAATTTGAAGACTTGATGCCTGGAGTATACCATCGTATCGATCGTTGGAATTCTTTAGCTTTATGTCATTGTGCTGCCGGACAAAATGTCAGTGCTTTGAATCTGCTAAGGAAGTCCTTGCACAAACACGAACGACCAGATGACCTTACATCGTTATTATTAGCTTCTAAGATCTGCAGTGAGAGCACCTATCTTGCCGGTGAGGGAGTCAGCCATGCGCAGAGGGCAATCAAGAATGCTCATGGTCCAAATGAGCATTTAAAGGGTGTTGCTCTTCGCATGTTGGGACTTTGTCTTGGAAAGCAAGCTAAAGTTGCTTCCTCTGACTTCGAGAGGTCTCGGTTTCAGTCCAAAGCTCTGGAGTCATTGGAAGAGGCAACTAGATTGGAGAAAAATACTTATCTGATTTTTGAGTTGGCGATTCAGTACGCTGAGCACCGTAATCTGACCGCTGCTTTGCGGTCTGCGCGGCATTTCATCAACGAAACTGGTGGCTCAATAGTGAAAGCTTGGATATTGCTTGCTCTGATTTTGTCGGCACAACAAAGATTTCCAGAAGCTGAAGTGGTGACAGATGCTGCTTTAGATCAGACTGTGAGATGGGAGCAGGGGCCTCTGCTTAAGCTTAAAGCGAAGCTGAAGATTGCCCAATCAAAACCGATGGATGCTATCGAAACCTATCGCTACCTTCTTGCATTGGTTCAAGCCCAGAGGAAATCCTTTGGGTCTTTCCAAATTAGTTCGAAGGTAAGATTCTGCCATCTACTTATCTTCTTTGAGGGATTCTTTTATTTAATATGAGCGAAACATTGATGTGAGCTTAGCAGATTATGATAAGTTTTTTTCTTCATTTAATTAGTTCAATCTCATCATAATGGATTTTGCTTTAGACTGTAGTAGTAGCTCAATAACGTCCTCGGGGAATTGCATTTCCTCATAGGGCCAAGCTTGTCTGTGCTTTTATATAAAGTGAAAGTACCTTTTTAATTGATGATTGAGTTTTAAAAAAAATCTTGCCTATGTTAGCCTTGGTATACATTGCCGGACCCAAGCCCGGGTAAAAGGAGAGGGTTGTGTTAGGTCTCAACAACCAACGTAACACTTTGTCGTATCTCTATGACATGGACCAAATACAAAATAGTGTGAATGCTAGGTTGTTGCCCGGAAGCATTGCGCTGTATAGCTCGAGTACAATGTTAAATGAGAAAGGGCCGCTGCATCGCCGCCTGGATGCAGTGAAAAATAATGCTTTATCATAGAACATTGTGGTGTAATTTGATCCATATAGCCGACCCCACGTAGTGGGATAAGGCTTGGTTGTTGTTGTTGAGTTTTAAAAAATTATAACTGCTTTCTAGAAAAGGGTAACAACCTCAACAAATAGAGCCGTTTTGTTACCTCTCTCTTGGCTAAATATATTATTTTCTGAAGATCTAAAATAAAGTTGTATCATAAAATGATAGAATCGTTATTTTGAACACAAATGAACCATTATATTGTTTTTGGAAGAAAAGACTGTTAGATGTTAAAAGAAAACTGTTTCATGTATTTTTCCTTTTATGTTGTTCTTAAGCTGTTTCCTTTTTAGTTGTTACGCCGATGTATCCTTTCTTTCTTTCAGTTTCGTTTTGCCTCTCCCTCGCCAATTTTTTTGTTTGAGATACTAGTTGATTACTGACTGCAAAATCATTCTTATTTTCATGTTGTCAACTCTTTCTAGGTTGAAGATGATAAAGTTAATGAATTTGATATTTGGCATGGTCTTGCAAGTTTATATGCCAGCCTTTCTCGTTGGAAGGATGCTGAAATCTGTTTGCAAAAGGCCAGAGAGTTGAAGGAGTACTCTGCAGAAATTCTGCGCACTGAAGGCAAGACTAAATCCTTTGTGCTGTTTAAGTTTTTCGTTCTAGCATGTTGAATTTATAGATTTGATTTCGTATTTTCAAAACTCATGTCCATATCAAAAAAGTGCTCATGACTGGCCAGTGCTAGATCTGTGCGTTATAATCTTTAAAAAAATCAATGTTTAAACCTGTAAAGCCACATTCATGGAGGATGTGGAGATAGCGCATAAAAAATGAAGCCAGGAGCTAAGAATTGTCAACTTGTATGATATTTATATACTTATGTTCTTTTATACGCTTCTATACCAGGTGTTTTGTTTGAAGGACGCGGGCAAAATCAAGAAGCTCTCAACGCTACTATTAATGCTATACTACTTGAACCAAACCATGTTCCAAGCAAAATCTTAATGAGTGCTTTGATTCATAAAATGGGCTCAAAGGCTTTGCCTGCTGCTGCGAGAAGCATGCTGTCTGATGCGCTTAGAATAGAACCGACCAATCGTATGGCTTGGTATTACTTGGGATTAATTCACAAGCACGATGGCCGAATGGGTGATGCTGCGGACTGCTTCCAGGCAGCTACCATGCTGGAAGAATTTGATCCCATCGAAAGTTTCAGCACCATACTTTGAATATTTGGAATTTGGAATGGTTGATTCTGCAGCCTTCAGTGAGATTTATACCATTATGATTTTTGGTTAATACATCATCTGGGTTCAAGGAGACACAATAGAAACAGTTTTAGGAATTGTTTTCCTATTTTTGAAAAGAAAAAAAATTGTCATCACAAACTAGGCTAAAAGAAAAAATGAAACATTATTTAGGAATAAAGTGAGAATGGATGAGTTGTAAAGAACTTTGATCGGCAGAGATTTTAATGTAGTTCAGTAGCTGCTCAACTTTGTAAATTTATGTCGCTTAATTGAGCAGTATCCATGTTGCAAGAGTATAGATTCATTTATCTTCAATTATGTGCTTAGTTTTTTGGCTAGATTTACAAGGCTTTAAGGAAAAATGTATTTGAAATGAGTTAAATTAAAATGTAACCAGCATTGCTGTCGTGTAAATTTCTGTTATATATTACAAGTCGAGTAATAGGAAGTCTTGGGTAGACCCAAGATTTTGGACAATATTGGTCACACTCACATTTAGAAATAGGTAGAAAGAAAAGAGTTAAATAATGTATATTTTTAAAATAATTATCGTATGCATTTTGGGGTGTGGGTACCCATAAGTATTTACTGCCATGTAAATAGTCATTTTAGTCCTCAAACATGTGAAGCACAGATACTAGTATTTAAATGTATAAAAATGTATAAAGATTAAAAAATTGTCACCAAGTGTATCTTTTATTGGTAATAATTTTATTGATTAACAAAAGATACGTCAAAGACCAAACAATTATTGAATAAAATGTTCGAGAACCAAACTAATTAATGAGATACATTTAAATATGTTTATGTAACATTAATACATTCATAAACTATTTTGAAAATGCCTCACATTTAAGGACTAAAATGAATATTTACTCCTATGTACACAAATGCCTGCTTGTGCATGCCAATGTTTGGTTTGGCGTTAAGAGTTATAATTCTCACGTCTCAATGAACAAACTAACGTGATATTTTGAAGCTCGAGACAGTAGCTTCACACTAAACGTGCGGTATGACCATGGAATTGAATTTTTCCAAACACACACGTAGTTAGTGCATGAAAACTGTGCTACTGAAGACTCATTCCATCGGTGATCAATTGCTTAGAGAGAAAAGGAGGTAGCTGCTACCTTCAAGAGCAAAACATACACTCAGGGTTTCTACTTTAAAAGGAACACAACAAGAGGACAAATTGCCAAATGATAATATTGTGTTAATTCAGGAAAAGTGTCAATAAACAGTCATTAGATGGCCTAATCTACCAACCCAAAAAAGGGATTAAAAATCAGATATTATTAGTATATTACAGACTATGATAAAAATAAAAATAAAAAATCTCCATTCTATTATGCCTCTACCAACCTACAGGGTCTCTTCTTCTTGGACATCATCTGAACTTTGGAGATGGCTTAGCTGAACTCTCGCCTTTTTCGGTTGTGAAGAGTTTTCCCTTGCATCGTCTTCATTACCCTTCCTCTTCTCTTTCTCACCACTATCTTCATCAACAGAAGCTGCAGGAGGTTCACTACTCAAATTACCTTCGGAGCCTAAAGAGGATGATGCCTTTGGATCAGATTCTTCAAGTGCTTTTGGATCGGATTCTTCGTTTCCTTTTGGATCAGAACCTTCGGTTTTATCTTCGTTCTTCGACTCTCCATTCTTAGCTGACTTTTCAAATTCCTCAAGAAAGGTGCGGACTTCATCATTGGTAGCAAGATCCAATGGGGTCTTTCCTGCCTTTGTTTTGATAGTGAGACTTGCCCCTTTCTTGGATAAGTACTTGACAAGTTCCAGATGGGAACCTTGAACAGCAAAATGTAATGGTGTCACGCCTTTCCGAGTAGAGGCTTTGAAAGAGGCACCAGCTGAAACCAGAGCTCGAACAACTTCTAAATGCCCCTTCTGTGCCGCGAAGTGTATTGCGGCCATATCATCCATAGCAGAAGCACCGAAATCAGCCTTGTTCTTGCAGAGGTAACTGACTATTTCTGTTTGCCCAGAAAATGCTGCTAAATGTAGTCTATTGTTCAAATTTGGTTGTTAAAGAAACAACAAGGCAATGCTAAAATTACCAATAAAAACTCAGTTACTTTGCCTAGATAATGTTTTTTTCCTTATTTCCCAATCTACCCAGAATACATTCATCTAAAATATAGTCTATGGTCCAAATATGCATGTTAAAGAAACAGTATGACAATGCTAGAATTCCCAAGTCAAACCCAGTTACTACTAACTTTACCAAATTAAATTATCTTCCTAACTTCCAATTTCCCCCAAAATACAATCATGTAAAAGGTAGTCTATGGTCCAAAGGTGATTGTTGAAGAAACAGTATTGCTATGCTAAAATTCCAAAGAAAAACCTAGTAACTTTACCCCAGATAAAGTTTTCGTCCTTATTTTCTCTCTAGAACACAATCATGCAATTGAATAAATATTCAACTATCCATGGACACATACACACACAGGCAAAACATAAAGCACAGCTCTTATGTACAAGAAAATTTTAATTCTCAGGATCATGTAAGCATACCCTAACAAGCAAATAAATAGCATTTCAGTTCAGTACAATGAGAGAATAACATACAGTAACAAAATTGAGGGTGATATAACCAATGGCACATCTTAGTTATGACATAGGAGAGCTTGGGTTCCTGTTTTTACAATAATATGCATGTTTCTTTCTAAGGTATATTTATACCAGCACAACACCATATCCCTTCATGTGTGATTTTCATTTTCTTGCTTTTTGCTCCATGTTTAAGGTGGAGGTGAACTCAACTACCTTATAAAGAAATATATACATTACTTTTAAAATATCTTGGGGAGCCCAAACTCCCCTATGTCATAACTCAACTAAGATTAGATTCTCCATGCCCCAACTTTTGGTTTAAACCTCTGCCATTAATGATAACCATGTAATGGTGCCTATTTGGATTGATATATTTGAGTTTATCTACCGACATAAGTTTTGTGAGACTTTTTGAGAGAATTTATGAAAATAGTTTATGACATTGTTCTTTTTTTGAAAGCCCAGTCTAAGGACCGATTAATTTGAAGGGTTCAATCCCACTTCCCACCGTCCACTTGCGGGAGCCCCATTTAAAGCCAGAGCAAGACTTTGTATGGACTAGCCAATCGAAACTGACACCGGAGGTAATCGAACCTAAGACCTCGAGAGAAGCACACTTCAAGGTCCCAAACCAACCCACTAGACCAATTAGCTTATGACATTATTCATAAGCTATTTTCCGCTTATTTTCATAAGTCTTCAAAGATAGCTTACGAAAACAATTTAAACTTAATTTTACCTTTTTACTATAGAAACAACTTATACATAAGCATATAAAATGATAAGCGCTTGTGCTATAAGCTGCAAATAAGCTGTAAAGACATAAGAGCTAATGAAATATATTGAATAAATGATGATACGAAAAATAGTTAGGGTTGCGTTGATAACTGAGGATACGGTGTTCTAGAGTGCTTATCTCTGGAATTGACGGCCAGAGGATTTGAAATCAAAATTGACTGAACTGCTATCAGATCACCGGACCTTGCCGCCGCGTGAAGGTCGCCGCCGGTCCCTGATTTCTGTGGATTTGGTTTACCCATTTCTTCTCAGTGTTCCTTTTTCTCCTTCTCTTCTCGCGGTTTTGCCCCCAAATCTTCCTAAAAACCAAAATGCTCTTTTCTACTCGTTTTCTAGGTGGACCCGTTTTCTAAGTTAATTGAATGGCTATAATGTCCTCGATGTTATAATATTCGATCAATAATCAATTTAGTTCCAAAAAAAAAAATCAATTTAGTTCATCTTTAAAAAATAATAATTTTGTTCACTATTCATGAGTCATGACTGTTGTACAACAATTTTTCTTCAATTTTGTATATTTGAAACGCTAATTTTTAAATCTCTCATTAACAATATGAAATCCTCAAAATTTGTTCAATAAAACTTATTCAAACTCAAATTGAAATTATGGGTGGTGGTCGTGTATTCAAAAATAGCTCTCAAAGTCGAGTTTCATCTTGGATTTTCATGTTCAATAGTGAGGTAAAAATGCTTGATTGCTGGTGTCCTAGAATATTTTATAAGAAAGACCGATACATCCAAGAAGATATTTCTACACATGCCATTTATCAAAGGTTTATGAAAATAGGAAGCAAGTCTTACATAGTCACAAACTCAAATCAAAAATATTTGGGTACACACAAATAGAAAAAACTAAAAGAAATGTAATTTAGTCACTTAACACTATTTAATTGTTTTCTCTTTAAATTTTGTGTAACTATGTAAGTGTGTCAAACATATTTTATTTGACTTTGTGACCAAATAATTTGTGAAAAAATGGGCATGTCTTGTTTAACGTTATGATTTTTTGGTCTCGATTGATTTTCCTTTTGCAGTATGATGAAGATAATTGCATTTTGTTTTTGTATGGGTTGAAGAAGCTAAAGAACTAAGATAGTTTAAAAACAATGGAACTAGTGGTGGTCAGTAAAGAGGGCAAGATTGATTGAAAAGTTTCATTCAATAGTTAAGAAAAGTTACAATAAAGAGGTTTGGAGGACAAAGTTGATAGACAAATTTCATTGTTAGGAAGTGAGCTTAAAGTGATTAAGTATTTGATAGAAATAATATTTTTGATATTTTACTTAGCGTGTGTAGCCATCAGTGTATCAATGGCAAGAGGTTGAAGATGAAATATGAAGTGTGATTATTATCAATTGCGTCCTTGTATTTTAATCACTGATATTAGTTTAATCCTTCTTTGATATTAATGAAATCACATTAGGGCTTGGTTGGCTTAGAATGACCATGTAGTTAAAGTAATTAGTACACGTGATAAACCCTGAATTAATTAAAATAACAACAGATTTACGATGGGCACACTTATGAAGGCATTAAAATTTCTCTTGAATTTGGTTATATTCATAATTCATTTAAAAGTGGGTTGAACAATAGATTTAAGGTCAAAAACCAATTGTAGAGAGGTAAAAGCTCAAAGTTCTAGCTTTAACACAAAATTAGTTATTGAGACAAAATCAATTATATTTGAAAATATCCAACATGTCAAAATCTAAATTCAATCTTGCCTCCTCCAAAAGTAAAACCATAGTTACATACACGTACATGCATCAAGATCACAATTATCAACAGCCAAGTATTTGTTTTTTTGGTGGTGCAACAGCCTAATATTTGACAGTACCAATAATGAACTGAGTATTTCCTAATTTTTCTTTCTTTTGCAATGTAGAAGTATATGAGAATAACAAAACAATGCTGAAAATATAAAACCACTGGTTAATAAGTCTTCCTTTTAATCCACCCATATCGCCCTCCAGAATCCAGGCTCTTCTTCTATCTTTCCTGAACATCAAAAATTGTAATTTTAGATAGCAGTAGTCAAATGATTTTTTAAAAAAATTTAGATGATACTGTGCAGAAATCCATCACCCAGAACCAATACTGAATGAATAATCAGAAAATTCTATAAACTAGAAATAGTTGGAGGGCACAAACAAATCAAATTTGCTCTCTATGAGAATGCTGACATCTTTGACATGGCTGCATTTTTTCATTAACTTCAAAAAATAAGTTTTGGTGGTAAGGTTTATACTGCATACTGACACTTGCAATATTTGTTTTACTTCAAAATCTCACTTACAGGAAGGTGAAAGCAACAAATGAAATAAAACAGAAAATAAATATTAGGTTTTATCATTTAATCTTATATTTAGTCAAATTAGTCATAAAAATATTTGTGATGCCTGGGAGCCCTGTGAATATTTCAACAAAACATGCATGCAATCATTCAAGGAATCAAGAATTGAAAAACAGAACGGCTGAATAAATAGACACAGACACAGTGCAATCCCATAAACAATGAAAGATACCAAGAATTGATACTTACCATAAAGCAATCAGTACACACCCACCAAATGATGTAGCTAATTTGATGAAATCCCATGACGGTTTCGAAGAGAATCAATAGCCTTCTCATACTTCTGCGAAAGCTCATTTATAGAAGTTTTGCATGCTGAAATTTTTGAATGAAAATTAGTGCAATCCTACAAACCGAATGCAGTATTTGTGTGCATGTAGACCGAAATTCACAATTATGAGTATGACATCGCAATACAAATATTTGAACAATGAGCAGGTAATTTACTACATCAACCAAACAAAACAAAATTCTAGTTTCCATCCCATGGTGAAGGTAAATCTGGCATAATGATTAATGCTTATCAGTAAAAACATTGTAATAAGAATAACATAGGAATGCTAACTGGCCGACTTTTAAACTATGTACACCGCCATCGACATGTCTTGTGTGTGACACAATTACATGTGATTGCATTTAATCACTTCAAGTTCTTAAAATTATTGCTTGTGTCAGCGTCATATGGTGTCCTGTATTTGTGCCAATGCTTCATAGCTTTTAAATCACTCCTTTGAGTCCTTTAATTTCATGTATGGCATATTCATCTCATGTATAACATCCACAAAAGCAGATGAATATCATATGAATGCTAATTTCTATAAAAGCATTCATGACTCTTTCATACAAAACAATTGGTACAAAAGCACTTAGTTATTTTGAAATTGATTCGATTATGCATACCACGAGATGCCGTAGTCTGTGCCTCGGCCATAAACTCTTCATAAGAAGCCTGAAAAAAAGGTGAAAAAACATTATATTACACTCTTAATCAAGTTTTTGAAATGATTATGACAGTGAAGAAAGAAGGAACAACCTTCATCGCCTCTCGACTTTCTGTAATCCGTTCAGACAACTTCTTGTAATCCTTCTCAGCTTCATCCATCGCTTGCTGGCATCCTTGACTCTGCATCTATAAACTTCTCAAATTAGCAACATCACAGTTATAAATCAATGATTAATCTTAATTAAAATCTATCTAGATTAAATCGAAATTCGTCAAATACACTAATCTACGTATCTACTTAACCAGATCTGAACTTACTACAGGCAATAATGTGAATATTCCGTTAAAATCACAGAATTCAAAGCATTTTCGGGTTAGAATCAACGGTTTATGAAGAATTAATCAAATTTAGAAAAGCGATTATGCGAATTGAGAAAGTACGAGACGAAACCTTGAAACGCTTGTGAAGACGAGAATGAGAAGCTTCGAGATCCTTGAGAATCTCAGAGTGAGAACGATCGATGCGGCGTTTGAGTTCGTCGATGGTTGAAGACGCGAGGGTTTTGAGATCGGAGATGTTGTTCGGAGCTTTGTGAGTGGTGCGTTGTGGAGAAGGGGTGGTGGTAAGAGCGGCGGCTACTCTCTTCACGCCTTTGGAAGTGGAGGCGGTTCTCGTGAAGAGTGCTGATTTCGGAGAACTTTCCGCCGGAGAAGCTATCGGCGACGGTGACGGTGATTTGAGGAGATCGGAAACTTTGGGTTTTCTTCCTCTCTTCTTCATCGAATTCTTTCTTTCTTTCAAAAATTCAAATTGAAGTTTAGGTTTCGCGGTTAAATTCGTGGGTATTTATAGGGTGGCGAAATTTTATTTTATTTTTTAAAAAATAATAATAATAATAATAATAATCACAATTTGCGAGTTTTGAAACTATGTTAGAAAAGTGGTAAAGAAAATAGAAGTACTAAGGAGAAAAATATTAGTGAATATAATATATTATTTAAATTGACATAAAAACTAAAAGCAAAAATTAGTGAATATTTGTTTTTGGGTTACAAAGTTAAGACAAAAAGAAAAAGGAAAGAAAAAAAGAAAGTTTAAAGTCTTAAGAAGACTCGTCTTTGATGTCATGCATAAGAGAAGTGTGAACAACAATTTCGAATTGCTTAGAAGCACAAAACATAGCCATGAAATCAATGTATTGATTGACTTCATCACACATCATGTGAAAGACTTTAAAAATGGTTTTTTGTGGAGCAAATCTTTAATGTCTTCAATAAGCATAACATACTAGCGGAACTTGTTGGTGGAGACCAAGACAACTACTATCAACATTAATAATAGTACATGTGTGATTTAGAAAAAATCATTTAACATGTCTATCATTCGAGGAACCATTGTGAAAGGAGTGAATGCAAGAGTGTAATGTCTCGAACATGGTACAAGCAGCCACGGATAACCTGGAGATTGGAATATTTTCGTGAGCAAAACACACGAAATTTCGCATTCTCCAAGCCCACCAAACACTTGCAACAATGAGATTGAAATGAGGGTTGGCAATGCAACTATCCTAATTCGTAAAAAAGCTAGAACCAAGGTTGAGTCAGAGGTTTCTAGAGTGAATGCAGTCCCTAAAACAATGGAGGAAGGTCTCGTTATCATCACCACACCGATAACAAAGAGGAGAAGATTTTTTGTTATGATGGTGAAACATAGAAAGGATAGACACTGAGTTATGGTAACCAAGCCGAAAAAGAATTCAATCTTGTTTTGAAAGGTTGAGCTTCCCTATCCAAGGCCAAGATAAGTCATAAGTTAAAGTAAGAACTTCTTTGTGAATACTAGGACACCCTCTATTGATCAACATTTCTTCATAACATTCTTTAATTTCATTCAAGTTTGAAGGTTTATGTTTCTGCTTCCAACCTTGTAGGTCTACATTGTTTTTCATTTTCAAAATTTGTTGTCAAAATTGGTATGTATTTTACCTTCTTTATTTATGTTTTTGGTGGAAAAAATTACATCAAAACCTTAGTTGCACAAAATATTTTCTTATTCTTACGTAATATAAGAAATTAATTAAGATTGTCTTTTAATGTTAGCTTTTATTTCCACATATTAGTGAGTTGATTTTCAAATAATCCCTATCACTTTTCCAACTTTTGAGTGGTTAATTACAAGGAAAAAGAATATATATTAATTAGGAGTGTATATAAATAAAATTATCTCTCTCTAAACTAAAAAAACCTATGTCCTCTCTCTAACAGTTTTCGCGGCCTCCCTTCTCCCTGAAATCCAACAGCCTTATCCTAAAGATGTGACCCAAATGGCGGTGATGCGATGAGGCGCGGCCTCCGCATCACCTCAGCTCCGGCAACGACCCTTATCCTTCCGGCGGTTCGTTTCAGATATGGTGGTGCTCTGGTCTAGTTTGACTTTGCTGGAAAGGGTGGTGGCGCCATCGCCTAGCTGTCACCGGTGGCTTTAGAAGGGTGCAACAGTTCTTGTGGTGGTTCACGGTGGTCCGTTACATCTTGTCGTGGTTTGTTGGGTTGCCGCATATTTGTTTCTATTCAATGGTGTTTTTTCGGCGCCGGAGGTTTTATGGGTGCAGCAGATCTGATCTCCGGCATTGGTGGCTCGATGAGACCTCGTCTCTGCACCACCGTCCTCTTCCCTGTTCATGTCTGTTTGTCACTGATCCGGTTCCGTTTTTCGTATCTTGGTGGAGGTGGTGAGTAGGCCACGGTGTTGGAGGTTTGGTGGTGATGGTTCCCTCTTGCGGTCTCTATCTGATGATGCCTTTCCACTCCACCCGTTGTTTTTGCCTTGTTGTTGTCTTGATCCTTTTGCGGTACATCTCTGTTTGGTGGTGGTGGTGGGTTATAGCAGTTGCGGTTGTTTAGTCACTGGTGTCGGTTTTGGTGTCGTGACTGTTAGGGGATTGGCTTAGTTTTTGGACTTTGTCATGGTGGCGGTGGCGGTGATGCGTGGTGGGGGTGGTGCCGATACAATGGTGGTGGTGATGCGTGGTGTTGTGGTGGTGTTGATGTGTGGTGGTGGTGATGCCTTTTCCTTGTCACTTGCAGCTGCCTTTACATGATTTGAGTTGTGTTTCTACTTCAAACCGGCGTCACTGCCCGTGTTTTGTTGTTCGGTTTCGTCATCCTCTAGATTCATGTTTGTGTGGCAGTTTGTTTCTTGGTAAGGCTGTTTGGCGGGGTAATTTTTGTGGTGGCGGTGGTGTTGTTGAGTGTTGGTGGTGGTGGCAGCGATGATATGTGGTCGTGGTGGTGTTTCCGTTTGCGAGAGTGTACGTGGGGCTGTCTTGGTGTGGTTAGGATGGGGGGTCGCGGAGTTGGTGTCGAAACGGTTGGCAGACAGGAGTTTTTTCGAGGGTGGTTGGTGTTGCTTGGTTAGGAGGAGGGTTTTTGTGTGGTGGTTGTTGTGGGAGATTTCTTGTGGAGGCCACCTTTGTTTTTTGGCTCCTAATTCGTTGTCGCTTACTCTTGTTTTGTCCTTCGAGTTGAGCAGTCTCCTTGTTTTGATTTGATTGACGTTTTGCACAACCATAAATCATGCCGATTGTCTTACTTTTTGTGTACTGGATGTGGGTGGGCCGGTCATTTTGCTTCGAGATCGGGAGCCGGTGTATTTTTGCAATTTGTTTTAACGGGCTTTGGTGTTTCTCTGGTGGACCGGGGATGAGGTGGCCTTCTGATTTGGTCCTGAATACTGGTGGGCCGATCACTTTGATTCGAGATCGGGAGTCAGTTCTTTGGTTCAAGTTTGGTTTTGGGCTTTTGTTGGTGTCCTTTCGGTGGACCGGAGTTTGTGCGGTGGTGGAGGCTGATTGATCTTTAGAAAAGGTGGATGTGGCTCAGTTTTGGTGATGAAGATTGAGTTTTCTTTTACTAGGGTGTTCTTTTGGGGTGAGTAGTGACAATGGGTGTTATGGATGTCGTTCTTCAGTTATCGGTTTCTTTAGGAGTCAATTTTAGGTGGGGTTGTTTATTTTGGTGGGTGTTGATCGCAGGGGTATCTTTGTTGGTGTTTTGTTTCCGGGTGTTCCGCTTATATACGGCGTCTTTTGTTTGTACTTCATGTTTTAGCGGTCTCTGTTCGTCTTGTGCAGAGATCTGGTTTATAATAAAATTTTGCTGATTCAAAAAAAAAAAAAAAAAGAAGTGTATATAAAAAATGTTAGATGTTATAAATATTTTGAGGTGCCAAAAGCTGGTGCAAAATCCAGTTTGTAAATTGATTAGTAGATATTTTCACAAGGAACCAATTCCAGTTTTGTGGAAAAAACCAAAAATTGGATGTACCAAATTAAATTTTGATGGGTCATGCAAGGGAATAAGTGGAAAAGCAAGCATTGGAGGTGTTGTTAGAAATCACAATGCAGAATTTTTGCTTGGCTATGCTGAATCAATTGAACAAGCCAATAGTACAATTGCTGAACTTCTTGCACTTAGGAGAGGCCTTGAATTAGTGCTCGAAAATGGTGGGAATGATATTTGGCTTGAAGGGGATGCAAAAACATTAGTTGAAATTATTATGAAAAGGAAAAAAGTTAGATGCACGGAAGTACAAAGACATATGAGTCACATAAATTCTATTCTTTTACCTGAATTTAAGAATTGCTTTGTGAGTCATGTATATAGGGAAGGGAATAGGGCAGCTGATAGATAAATTTGCTCCTAGAAGTTGGAGGGATGTTCCTCTTGATGAAGTCTTAGCTATTGTGCTTGAAGATGCTCAAGGTAAAATTGTTATTCGAAGGAAAGGATAATTTATCATATTAGCTATAAATGTACATTATTATTTAATTTATTTTGTTTGTGTATGTATATAGGAAATACAAATTCTCTAGATTCTTTGGGCAATTATTTTTTTGAAAAGGCTTTCTGGCAACATTATGTACATATATATCAGTTCATATTTACATGTATATCGGATGTATAAACGAAATTATTTGTTAGAAATGCTAAATTGGGAGCACTAGTCTGACCACTAAATTAAATCTAATTGTACATATTCACTCCCATTAATTGAGAGGATTCATATTAATACATGCTAACCGGTGCCCCCGGGGCACTGATTAAGCATATAAAAAAAGGAATTTATTACCATAAAAGGAAACTTTGTTGACTTATTTATGGATTAATTACACAGTTTTCAATGCAATAATTACTATATAATTTCCCTTTTTAGTATCCTTAACCAGTGCCCCGGGGGCACCGGTTAGCATTTCCCTTTTTTTTTTTTATAGGTTTAAAGGATATTCATTTTTCCGCCATGGTTAAAATGATACTCCCTCCAATCATTTATACAAAAGAAACAAAAGACATAAAACATCAAGACCAAGGAAATACATTGAAAATAGTCATCTTCATTTAATACACTTCTACATTTTAAAAAATTTCATGAATACCCATAAATTAATTACTCTTTATTCCATCAATTTACTTACTTTTAACATTCTATTCTCTCTCACAATAAATAAAGGCACAAATAAAATTTAGCTTCAAATATACTTGAAACTTGGTCTATCTTCTTATAAAAAAGACCAAAAGAATTCTCACATTTGTTTCTAATAAAAAAGATGGGAGGGAGTATTCAATAATTGAGCCGAAGATTGAATGCATGTTAGTTTGATAAAAATATTATCAGCCTTCGCCACCTTCACGATAAAAAAGAAAAAAATTAAACTTGAATTGGTGGGGTGCGCCAGCCTATGCAATAGTGCAACGCATATGCGACACTCGAGAAACCCAATAGCAAGCTACTTAGATGGTTTCTCTCCCTCAAAAAAGTAATTTAATATCGTGTGACCCATTGGGCCACATATCAGATATTAAACTGATAAGAACAGATACTACACTTGATTTTAGCCAAAAGGCCGAGAAAGGTATGAGTTGAAAGAAAGGTTCGCTTCTGCTTTTATATCTCACATCCACTCACTTGCTTTCTACAACAAGCGATGTGGGACTAAATTTAAACAATAACTTGGGACTCACTGGTTCTTGTACGCATGGCATGGCCAACAGACCAATTTTCAAGCAAAGGATACGTGATTTGAGCTTCCAACAAGGACAAATCTGATGCTAACAATACATTTTACAGATTTTGAGAAGCTCTTCAATGAATATTTTTAATAGCTTGATGAAGGAAAGTGAATGGAAAGGGAATTAAAATGATGGCTACAGTCATGTGAATTGAGTTTGAGTCTTTCTTCTCCCTCCTTTTCTTCTAATTCCAAACTCTTCTTCCTCGCAAGGGATGTTTTCAAAAAGAAATCTTCTTCCTCGCCTGATTCTTCGAACAACTTACATGATTTTCTGTGGATTTCTGGCAGCCATGTTGCCGTTTTTTGGAGACATCAAAGGCGTGGTTGTTGCTGTTGGTTTCATTCCTTTGGATTTTGTTTTCCCTATGATTTTATACAACAAAACACACAAGCCTCCAAAATCATCACTGACTTATTGGATCAACATCTCAATCATGGGTGCATTCTCGTGCATAAGGAAATTAGTTCTTGATGCCAACCAATTTAAGCTGTTTGATAGTGAAGTTGTGGATTGAGCAAATGGGCATTGTTAATATGAAAAACCACACAAAGTTATTTCAGCATGTAAGACGGGTGATAGGGAAAAAGTCAAACGTTGTGTTTGGTTAAAGGAAATTATTTAGTTTCCCTCAAAGGCATGTTTGAGAAACTTCAGTAATCTCTTATTTATTAAAGTTAACCCGGAAGCAAATGTTTGCCCTAATTTTAACCTAACCCTAATGGTTAATTTTACTCTAATACCCCTGTTTAATTATTAACCCTATTTTTTCCTTCTCAACAAAATCACACCTAATCTCCTATTTTTTTGAACAAAACAAATCTGTCTTATCTCTTCTCTTATTTATTAAAGTTAACCCGAAAGCAAATGTTTACCCTAATTTTAACCTAACCCTGATGGTTAATTTTACTCTAATACCCCTGTTTAATTATTAACCATATTTTTTCCTTCTCAATAAAATCACACCTAATCTCCTATTTTTTTGAACAAAACAAATCTGTCTTATCTCTTATTTATTAAAGTTAACCCGGAAGCAAATGTTTGCCCTAATTTTAACCTAACCTTAATGGTTAATTTTACTCT
>Ga0315914_1005273_pt1 | contig 18889 bp, 11 predicted proteins | sample MpolenodulesMG_FD_203920 | JGI IMG/M metagenome (GOLD analysis project Ga0315914, IMG submission 203920) | Medicago polymorpha root nodule microbial communities from Los Angeles, California, United States - elongated nodules | ecosystem: Host-associated > Plants > Roots > Nodule | place: USA... | reverse complement strand
TGTTACTTGTGAAATTATAACTATCTATTACATGCAAACCTCTATTTTTACCAAGTTGATTCCTTAACCACTCTTTTTAACTAGAATCTCTAAATCTTTTTTACTTGCTTTATTTACTTCTACCTTTTAATTTTGTATGTTAAAACTTCAAATATTATCATTGATATTTGTTACAGTGGATCTTGAATAACTAAACTTAGAATTTGGAAATAATTAGAACTTATCCACCTCATTCTCCGAGATTGATACCCTGCTTACTCTTTATACTTGTTGTGATAGTGTATACTTACACTTATTATGTCTTGAAAATAAAACACTATTTTTAAAAGCGTCAAAATTTTGGCATCGTCGAAAATTGAAAGTGGTTTATTCTAATTTATTTTCATATTTCCCAGTTTAATTTAGTTAAGATCTTTTTTGTTAATCTTTTTTTTAAAAAAGAAACTGTTTTGTTGTGTATTATGTTCATATCGTGTTTTATTATTGTTCTTAATATTACTTACTCTATAGTTCTTTTGTAAGAAAATTGTCCTCTCTTAATTATGGATCATTGGGATTTTAACTCTTTGCAAGCAGAGAATGTTCAGCCACAAAGTTTTAACAATGAGTTTTACGGGACTGAACATGTAAGAGCTTACAATGAAACAAATTTCTTGTCCATGGAAACACTATATCGGATATGGAATGGAAAATTTGATTTGTGAACCACACCCTCAATTTTAATATGAAGAATTACATGAGAGTAACTTCAGACTTTAATTTCTCTTAGCTCAAGCATGTGAGTCTATGACCATGAATATTGTAGAATTAGATTCCCTCAGTAGGTATATCTTAGAAGATATAAATCAAAAGAACTATATTGAGGAAGTAGCTCTGAAAAAAAATAGTAAAGAACTGGTAGAACTCTTAGCTCAAGATTGTAAGTCTATGGGGGTTGTACTGCATAAATAGATGCCCTCAATAGGTCAATATAGAGGATTAAAACAAAAGAACCATACTAGAGTATTGTTCGAGCAAGAAGAAATTAGTGTGGAATTGGTAGGAAGCTTATGTCTAACCTACAAGGATTTAAAGAGGATGAAGCACGAATCAAATGAGATTAGAGAGTCCTCCTAAAGAAGTATTAATGTGTACCAAGTATCAACCAAAAACATAGAGGCTGACATGCAATCTTAAATTACCTACAAATTGAAAATAGTTAGATGGAAGAAGTGGTTGAGCAAGAGATTGTGGAGTTAGAAACTATACAATGTCTTGATGAAAGAGTGGAAGAAAAAAAAAGTGTAGTTGATGATGGAATAACATTTGATGTTTTTATCTGCGTTTTTAGTTATTTTCTTTGTATTTAAAGGTAAATTGGAAGTCAATTAGAGAAGTTTTCAATGGTTTGGAGAAATTTTTGTGTTGTTTTCATTCGAGTCGTTATAATTCAGTTTCATCATTGGTCATGCAACTCCATATGTATTTTCAGTCTTTTTAGTGAGAAATCATGTAAATCGGCAAAACAAGACATCAAGTGAAGGATCAAGGATATGAAAATTGAAGTTCAATAGTTCTTAGAAGACATTTGAAGACAATGCAGAGTGAAGATAATTCATTTGAAGTTCCAAGGCATTGCAAGACGGAAAAACACTTAAAAAGAGATCGAAAACTACATAATTTGCACAGGAGGGGCTACCTTGTGCGCCCATGCGCATGAGGCAACATTGCATGGTGCCTCATGCGCCCTTGCACATCAAACCATGCGCCCCGTATATGGCTGCGGCTAATAATTATTGGTTGCTTGTTTTCCAAGGCGTTTTTGGCGGAAAAATCATATTTTCACTCTCTTAACCTCTAAGTAATGATGCATCATAAATATAGACCATAACACACTATTTTATTCATTTAGAAAGCTAGGAGTACAAGGCAAGGGTCAAGCATCATGAGTTTCAAAGCAGAGGATCTCCATCATTCTTTTGTTCTCTGTAGGGTATGTTTTTTTTTATTGTCTTGTAATGATGTATGTTTTCATGTGCAACTAAACCTCTTTGATTAGGGTTCAACGGTGAACCCCTTCTTATTTGTTGGATTCTATTAATAAAGTATTTATTCAGTTTATAATGATTAATTCATATATGTCCGTTTTTATACCATATTTTAAATGGAGCCAATAGGATTGAAAACCTGAATTCCATTGTAGCAAGAAAATAGTGAATTGCTTAGTTTCTAAATTGATTGAATATAGGTATGAATTTAGGGTTTTAACTCATCTTAAGGGAACCCCACAATTGTAAATGGTTGAATTGCAGGATATTAAAATAAACTTCCACCGATACATCCCGAGGTTATGTTCTACTTTCTTAAACCCAAACATAAGTCAAGTTATACACTAATGATTACTCGATTTAATTTCCAACAAAGATCAAGGGGGATTCAAGGATTCCCTAATCGGTGTTACACTTCTGAATCATAAAAACTTAATCTCGCATTGAGCATGCCAATTAAAACCCTGTAAACAACTCCAATCTTTTCTTTTATTTGCTTTTCTAAATAATTTCCGCTAATTACCGAGTTGAACGACATTCTCCATGGAGATGATAACTTAATACTTTATTACTTGATACGATTTGGTGCACTTGTCAAATTACACCATCAAGTTTTTGGCGACACTGTCAGAGCTTGTTATTTCAACCAAGTAATCAGTAGGATTTATTTTGTGAATAATTAGGTTGTGTTAGGTAAGATTTTAATTTCTCTTCTTATTTTTAGTTTTTATCTTTTTTTTTTTTAAGGAAAATATAATATAAATTCTTATCATTTTGAATGACATCTAAAATATAATATATTTATACGCAAATTTGTTTAATTGGAAGTGAAAAGGTCCATCCAAAATCATGTATTCTCTTTATACACAACTAGCGGAAAAATGAACACTCACATTCGTATTTTCGCTCTTTTTATTGCGTTAACACTTTTAAGTTATGAGCATTATTTTTTTATTAAATTTTGATTTTGACTTAAAAGTATATCTATATAGATGTTTATGACTTTCAAATTATAATAAATCCAAGAAATCATGTTTATTTTTTTCAATGACACCAAAAATATAGTAAATGAAATATAAATTTTTTATCTTTTTAATAACACCAATAATATAATGTTATTCTACCTCAAAAAAATAATATAATATTATTATAAGAAAATTTGTTTAAAATTAAAAGTATAATTAGAATAATAAAAAAATCAGTCAAAAGTCCCCCTATTCTCTTTATATACAAGTTTGGTAATTAGAAATAAAGTATTTTTTCTAATAATAAAGTATTTTCTATTTTAAAAAAAAGAAATAAAGTATTTTTTTTAAGAATTAGGAATAAAATCTTATAAGCAAAGTAATTATAACAAAAGTTTTTTTTAAGGAATTATAACAAAAGTTTTATTAACAATTAGAGTAACAAAATTCTAATAAAAGAACAATATAATAATGGTAATAAAAATCTTAAAAAGGAAATAATCATAGCTTACCATAAAAAAATAATAATAATAGTAATAAAAATCTTTTAGTCAAAAAAATAGTAATCAAAATCTTTTAAAAATAATAATCCCAATTTTTCATAAAAAAACAATATAACAGTCGTAATACAAATCTTGTAAAGAAAAAAAATCATATCAAAATTTATATTTTTTCTAATTATATAGTATAAAGTTTTGTAAAATAATAATAATATAATAATGATAGTTTTAATAAATAAAAATTAGTGGATCCCTTCCCCTTCACCCTTTATTCATACCAGAAGGAACAACAAGAGAGACATCATCGTCTTCTTCCTTAACAGAGTCAAACTTCTTCACATACTTTCAAACACTCAATTTTTCCCAATTTTTCTTTCTCTCTCTTCAACCCTAATTCTCAAAGTTTCGATTTTTATCTTCTTCTCAGGTATGTTTTCAACTTTTGTTTTCATTTTCTTCAACCCTTTTGCTTATTATTTTCAAAAACCTTTTCAATTTTTGATTTTGGGTGTTTTGAATCTGAAACCCTAGTTTCGAAAAGAGTAATTTTTTATGATTTCTTCAATTGGGTTTTGAAATTGGGGGGAAAGTAAGAAGGAATTTGATTTGAAAGTTTGTTTTTTGTTTTCCTAATTGTAAAACCCTAGTTTTGGATCTTGCTTTGGAGTTTCAATTCTGGTGCTTTTTCTTGCATTAGGTTTGGTTTTTCGGTTTTTGTAATTGTGTAGCTTGGATTTGATGTTGAACTGTGATTTTATTGATGATTAAGCTGGTGGGTTGTGTCCAAGTTTGTTTCTTGCATTTGAGGATGTTTTGATTGTTGCTTAGTTAGTTCAGAGGGTAATTTGAGCTGCTAGGTGATTTGAGTTGGGAGAGAATTTTTTTGCAATTAAAAGGGTATTTAATTGTTCATTATGATTAAGTTTTAACTTTGGATCAGGAGGGATTTGATTGAATTTTGCAACTTTGCTGCGATTATTAGCTTTCTGTTGTTATTTATTACTTCGATATATTTATTTGGAGTTTACAATTTGTGATTTGGCGAAATGACCTGTGGCAAGTTTATACTCTTCTGGTTAGATTCTTAGAATAGTTGGCACTTCATTTAGATATGTTTTCCATTTTGATTGGAATTCATTTGTGATTTGATTGAATTTTGCAATTTTGCTGGGATTTTAGCTCTCTGTTGTTATTTATTACTTCATATATTTATTGGGAGTTTACGATACTTGATTTGGCGAAATGACTTGTGGCTAGTTGATACTTTTCTGGTTAGATTGTTAGCATAGTTGGCACTTCATTTAGGTGTGTTTTCCATTTCATCTGTAAACAACTTTTAATGAAAACTTTCCTGGTGTTTCTGAGTTCAGAGAGAAACATGTTGCAATTAAAAGGGTCTTAAATTGTTCATTATTATTGATTTCTCAGCTGTGACTTTTTGAATTAGTTATGGATCAGGAGTGATTTGATTGAATTTTGCAACTTGCTGTTGTAATTTATTACTACTTGATAGATTTTTTGGGATTTTACAATTATTGATTTGGCGAAATGACTGGTGGCGATTTTATACTCTTCTGGTTAGATTAGTTGGCAATTCATTTAGATACATTTTCTATTTTAATTGGAATTCATCTGTAAAAAACATTTAATGAAAAATTTCTGGGACCTTCACCTCAATTTTTAAAATCTCATTTGCGAATTAATGACACTGTTGCTGTCATCTTATCGGGTCAGCCTGGCAGGGAAGATGTCTTTGAGGGGTTTACATTTAATATTTTTCATTTTCTTGGTTTTGTTTGCATTTTACAGATTTACAGAAGTACCACATATAGATTTATGATATTTAGGTCAGTGTTGACACATTTGTGCCATGGTATTGTCATGGTGGATTCTGATCCAAGCTCCATAGGCCGCAAAACCATTTAAATATCTGCATAGGCTACAATGCCATCTTTATATTGCAGATTTTTGGCTGCCCATTATCTAATCTGCCATTCGCATACACTGATTTCGGTATGAAGGTCAACTTCATCTTAATGGAATGTAGGTTTAACAAGTAAGATACAATAGAGGTGAAAATAGGGAAACATCTGATGCAATAAGTATCACATTGAAATAGGTTTGTTCCAACTATAAGTATGAAGCTTGCAGTACTACTTGTCATATGAAATAAAATAGGATATTTATTATGGAAAAAGATTGGATAGCCCTCTTTATAAAATATACGCTAGAGTACAGTCTTTGGTGGTTTGGACATATGTGCAAAAAATCCATAAAAGCACCGCTAGGGTTGAGTTGGCTATGAGAATCATAAAGTTTGGGATTTTATATATGCTTTATGTCTTGCATTTTACTAGCCGACTGCAGACTAGAGTTGATATTATGTTTAGTTTGGGTAACTAATAGTTTTCCATTGTTACCCCTTTGTATGCTTGTAAGTCAGAATAGTAAAATTCTGCCTTCAATGTTCAGTGCCCATGTTCTACACATGGGTCTAAATTAGATATACATTATTTTTGGTACATTAGGGTTTCAATGCCTATCTTTTGATGGCTAGGGGAAGAAGTCCAATAACTCTTAGTCATATATGCTATTGTTTTTTAAGTTGTTCACTTTTTTTAATATGCTTTTTTGTTTTTGTAGCTGACATCTGTTTGACTTTGAAATAACTTGGTGACACTTTTGATCATGCAGTTTATCTATTACAGCTAGTTTTAGTGGTATGATGCTGAGGGAAGTATGCCGGTTATAGTTGGAGGAAATGCAAAGGTATCATGCTGGCGGCTGCACTAGTGCAGTTAATAACAGTACCATAGGCGGACCATCTTCCAGGGATACTGGAAGATCTGATTCTTCTTTTCCGGCTCACTTCCCTGTAAATTCAAGGTTAGAGAGCCTTCCCTCTGGCACCATCCCTTATTGCCAATTTATTCATCTCAATATTAATGACTCTAGCATATGTGATGTATTACGAATTCCAAAAAAATATGCTTGTGGTGCATAATTGTTTTTGCTCTAGTGTATTTTTTCTTTGTTAGATAATAGTTTTTAAGTAATACTTTTTTCCTATTTGATTAACATCATTTTGAAAATTGTGAACTATTAGCTTTTTATATTGTGCATAACTCGTCCTTACAAAATCAACTTGTAAGATGAGGGGTGCCGCTTTTAATAAATTTATTTCAGGCCTTATCTTTATTCTATGTGGGATATGAGTTTTTTACACTACAACCCCTCATGTCCAACACTATTGGGCATGATGCGTAGATATAATTAAATGGTAGGTGGTCCAAATTGATAGGCTCTAATAGCATATTAGATTTTTATATCATTTTGAAAATTGTGAACCTACTTCAGAGTAGGGTTCATCTATTTCTTGATCAATCATATTGTTTAGCTTGATTTTCAATTTATGAATTGTTGTGATATGTCAAGTGTGACTGTTAGTTAAAGTCCCACATTGGATGGAAGAGTTGAGGTTGAGCACCATATAAGTGAGAGGACCCATGAATTCAATGCCTTAAGGTTTTGGGTGAATATGTGGTGTCCAATCTCACTTGTGTGGTTGCTCTTAGCCCAATGTGACGATTCAACCCAGTGAGGCTCCCCCTCATGGCCCAACATGAATTAATTGCTTGGGAAATTCATGAGTATCCTCTGCTTATAATTAACCATGTTTTACTTTTCCTTCTTTTCCATTTATCTGTCTACTTTTGATGCTGTACTTGGGTGGTATAATGGACCAGCAATATGAAGTTCTCATATCCATCCTTACAGCTAACAATGACAGATAGTATTACTTCTAACACAATTAGTAAATGCAGGGTTTAAAATTTTATACCACTTTGATTATGTTCTTTCTTTATAATAATGATGGTTGGGTTTGCATCCTATTTTGTGTCGTATTGGTTTGCTTCCTAATTTGATCTTCTAAAGTATGACAGTCATATTAGTTGAATACTTGTTTTATTTATTTATGACTTGAATCTTGAATTATTTTGAAGTTCATATATGATATATCAGCTTATGTTTTATACTTATGTTACTCGTTTTCAATTAAAAATGTTATATTTTTATTATTGATCATGTCTTACGATTCATAGGAAGATTGAATTCACAATTTGAAAATAGGTCTTCCATTCATAAATCGAATCCCGATTTGATAACCATGGGCTCAAGAAGTAAACAAAATATTAAAGGACAACCAAAGCGTTTTCCTATTATGCGGTAAATTTCAATGCTAGTTTTTTTTTCTTCCTTAATTGTAATTATGTTTTAATTCTTAAAATTTAGCAAGTATTTATTGTATGATCTACTATCCTATATATAATTTTGATAAATGAAGAAATTTATTGTGACAAAAAAAATCACATTGTTGATCCATGCCATAAAAATTCAACAAGGACTTGTGTTAAATATGTATTTTAAAATTCTCAGTCCAAATCCAGCTACTGTAACAGGAGTTTGTTGTGTACTTGCATTTGAAATGTTGTTAAAGTATCATTTTCACAGTCTGTACTTTGTTTGGTCCTCCCTTTTTATAAGCACCTGTCATATATTTCACATATATTAAGAAATTTTTCTGTGCAATTAAAGTGTACTTGTGTATAACTATTACCAAAGTACCCTTTGTGTATATATGTATTCAACATTGACGTTTCATATTCCAAAACAAATTAGTAGTATTAATTAGGGTTATATTTGGAAAAAATAATAAATGCATTTAGTAATTTGAGAGAGGGCATACATTTAGGGAATTTTTTTTTCTTCTTAAAGGGTGCTTATAATTAGCTAGGGAGGGAGTAGTTAGTAATGAAGTGATATATATATATTTTCTTATTGCGCTAAATCAAAAATCTGATGCTGTTATTCGTTTTCAACCCAATGGTTTTGTTTTTGCAGGCGACAGCCACAGTTGAACATAAACCCATACAAGTTGAAGTGTGATAAAGAACCTTTGAACTCTAGGTACTTTTTGTTCATAATTACAGAATTTTGCCTTATTGCTTGCTTTCATTAGAAATGTCGTACTGTATTTTTTTTTTTTGGGGGGGAGGGGTGTCAAAATTTTCATATCATTGTCACATTAAAAAATCACCGTTACTTGAGTAGACAAGCACATAGGGAACTCTGAACTCTCCCTAAAAGCTAGCTATCAGCAGAAGAATCCGGCCACTTAAATATTCTATGAGTATTCCATGCTACATGTGGGACTTGGACACCCCATTACATTCAAGTTCCTATCATAACCCTTTTGGTGAATCGGTTGCTTTGTCTCTTCTGTATATTCCCCAGTTTGTACTCTCGTGGGTGTTATTACCTTGTATATTTAACTATTAAATGCTATTATTTTAATCTTAGGCTTGGGGCTCCAGATTTTCTTCCCCAAACACCAAACTGCCCTGAGGAGACTCTGACCAAAGAGTATTTGCAATCTGGATATAGAGATACAGTTGAGGGACTTGAGGTATGTCATTAAATTTACTCACGTTTATTCCAAATCAGATGTTGTGAAGTAGCTACGGAGTGATATACTTATTTATTTATTCTTTTATTAAGGTTTGAATATTTCATGATGATACCTCACATGGTGTAACTTTTTTTGGTATCTCTCTTTTTTGGTATCTTCTTTCTTTTTCTTTTTATTAAATTCTTCATTCATTTGAAAAGAAGTAGGTCGGTACATACCTAGCACTTTCATTCTCCTTATTTATCTTATACTTCTTTTGCAATTTTTTTCATCATGCTGCTGCATGATCTCAATTTTGGTACATAATCTTTGAATTTTGCTTTTACACCAAGATCCCAGTTGTATGGAATAACTATAAATCTGCATTTATAAAACTAATTCGTATTTTTGTCAGCACTGGTTGTTATAGTTTTTTGCTTTTAATAATTATTATTACACTCTAAGGTGTATTGTGATTGCAAATGTTGTCGTTGGTAATTCTTATTCTGGCATTGAAATAAATTTATACGTTCGTGAAAAATAAAGTACGGCCAACTGTCCATCCTTATCTTCTTACACTGCCTTGCTTACTTTATCACTCAGGAAGCTAGAGAAATTTCACTGACTCAGGTTCCACATTTTAACAAGCCAATTGTGCATAATTGCAGAGAGGTAACTCCCTTGTCTCATGTCTTTCTTAGATGTTTGAGTTCACTAATTTTTATTTTTATTTCTTCAATCATACTCTAGATTTGCTGCCCATTATCTATTTTTATATTGTTTTCATCGAAAGACTACGTGCACATGGGTTAACTTGTTAGTTCTTCGTTCCAGGCTATTAAAAAACGTCTAAGGGCAATCAATGAATCTCGTGCTCAGAAGCGGAAGGTGATGATCTTCATTATGTCTCATCTATTTATGTTTGCAAAATATTCTGCTTCTATAATATATCTATATTTGTGTGTTCTCGTCCGACCTATTTTGATTTAGTGCAGTGTCTACATGTATCAGTTTGTTATAAAGATATTTGATCTAAATGATTTGCTTTGACAGGCTGGTCAAGTATATGGTGTGCCTCTTTCGGGATTGCAACTTGCCAAGCCTGGTATTTTCCCTGAACTAAGGCCGTGTGGTGAGGACTTCCGGAAGAAATGGATTGAGGTATACTTGTGCTTTATTCCTTCTGCTTTCTTCATTGTGTGACTTTCATGTGTGCAATAACTGTGCCCCCTCATGTTTATGTGCTGAATAGGTTACAAGCTTTAGCTTTCATGAATTTAGGATAACTGCTATATTAAGGGCTGCTTACTTTGTGAAAATATTTTATTTTCTAAAATGTGTTGATTTTAACTTGCTAATAAGATGATATATTTTTTTTAAATGAGTCATTGTGTTGGGTAGAAGATTATACTAGCTTGTGATGATGCATTTCCGGAAATAATGAAAATAGTTCTTTTGGCATTTTCGTTATTTCTGAAAATGCAGACAATTATTCTCTTCCAAGAGTCTATTTTTTCCTTATTAACAAATAGAAAATCTTTTTACAAATGGGGCCCTTAGTTACTTAAACCAATTCCTTGGGTTTTTTTTTGTCAAGTTTGATGTAGTTGTGCATGTGAGTTCCTTGAATGTTTTTTTTTTATTTATTTTTTTATATATATATATTTTTTAATGTTACTTGATTATTCTTAATGTCTAGGGATATTACGGATGCTTGTAACAGTAAGTTAACCCAGTTAAAATTGTATTATAGGGCCTATCTCAACCACACAAGCGGTTATGCACTTTGGCTGACCATGTTCCTCATGGTTATAAAAGGTCATCACTTTTGGAGGTTCTTATCAGAAATAATGTTCCATTGCTAAGGGCCACTTGGTTTGTAAAGGTTACTTACCTGAATCAGGTAGGGATGCTTCAATGTTGGCTTATACCAAATATGCTGAGTTACATTATAGTCAATATCTGAAGTTAAATTATGGTTCAACTTTTCAGGTTAGACCAGGTTCGGTTGGCATTTCTTCTGGGAGTGCTGACAAAATTCAGCCGTCTCGTACAGAGATTTGGACCAAAGATGTTATCCATTACTTGCAAACTCTGCTCGATGAATTTTTCTCAAGAAATAATTCTCATTCTACTCTTCAGAATCGAGAGCGGTCACCACAAATGCCTTATGCTGGAACACTGTTGCACAAAAGCGATCCATTATCATCCTTTTCTGCTGGTGAAGAACCATCTTCACATTTTAGATGGTGGTATATTGTTCGACTTTTGCAATGGCATCATGCTGAAGGGCTGATTCTTCCTTCTCTTGTTATTGATTGGGTTTTGAATCAACTACAGGTATTTACCTTTTATACGTCAATTTGTATTGAACTGGTTTTATGTGCTCATGAAATTAAAAGCATGATGCATATATCTTTTTCCCATTTCGACCTTTAGGTTATGATTCCATACATTTCTGTTTCTTTCAGGAAAAAGATCTGCTTGAGGTTTGGGAGCTGTTATTGCCTATTATATACGGCTTCTTGGAAATTATTGTTCTGTCACAAACCTATGTACGTGCACTTGCTGGATTAACTCTTCGGGTCATTCATGATCCTGCTCCAGGTGGATCAGATCTAGTAGATAATTCCAGAAGGGCATATACAACATATGCTCTGATCGAGATGCTCCAATATTTAATACTTGCAGTGCCAGATACTTTTGTAGCTTTGGATTGCTTTCCTTTACCATCCTCTGTAGTCTCACATACAATGAACGATGGTAATTTTGTATTAAAATCATCTGAAGCTGCAGGGAAGATAAAAAATAGTTCAGATTATTTTGGTCGCATTGTTTTATGTATTCAGAAACGTGCAGAAGATCTTGCCATGGCTGCAAGCCCTGGCAATCCAAGTCATTGTCTTGCTAAGGTCGCGAAAGCCTTGGATAACTCTCTTGTGCTTGGTGATTTACGTGAAGCTTACAAGTTTCTTTTTGAGGATTTTTGTGATGGAACTGTGTCTGAAAGTTGGATTGTGAAAGTAAGCCCTTGTTTAAGGTTATCTCTGAAATGGTTTGGGACTGTAAAGATATCTCTTATACATTCAGTGTTTTTCCTCTGCGAGTGGGCAACATGTGATTTTCGAGATTTTTGTACTACCCCTCCTTGTGACATAAAGTTTACAGGCAGGAAAGATCTTTCCCAAGTGCATATAGCAGTTAGACTTTTGAAGATGAAATTGAGGGATGTGAAATCTTCACTAAGACGAGCAAAACGAAGCATTCACAGAGCTAGTTATGCTCCAAAGCATGAAAGTCAGAGGCATAATCAGAATAACATTACTTCTGGTTCTTCAGTTATATCTGAAAGCCCAGGTCCTCTCCATGATATTATAGTTTGTTGGATTGATCAGCATGTGGTGCATAAAGGGGAAGGTCTGAAGCGCCTACATTTATTTATAGTTGAACTGATACGTGCAGGCATCTTTTACCCCTTGGCATATGTACGCCAGTTGATAGTGAGTGGGATCATGGATATGGATGTCAATGTGGTTGATGTGGAACGGAGAAAGAGACACTCACACATCTTAAAGCAGCTTCCTGGGCATTTTATGCGTGATGTTTTGGCAGAATCTGGGATCGCTGAAGGGCCGCAGCTCATTGAAGCCTTGCAAACTTACTTGACTGAACGCCGCCTCATACTTCGTAATTCTCCTAGTGAGCCCCGTGACGATGCCAATGCCAAGATACCTGCTTTGAAGCGAAAACGATATCCAGCTTCTTCAAAGGATGATACTTCTACAGTGCCAACTGATCAGTGGAAAACTGTTCAATCCACTGTATCATCTAAAAGTGCAAAGAATGGTGCTAGCATGGAAGAACTTAAAGAAACCATCTCAGTACTGTTGCAACTGCCTAACAGTTTATCTAATTTAAACTCTACAGGATGTGATGAATCTGAAAGCAGTGTTAGAAAACCTACCTGGCCTCATTATGGCAAGATTGAACCAGTGGAGGGCACACCTGGTTGTGAAGAATGTAGAAGAGCAAAGAGACAAAAGTTAAGTGAGGAAAGAAGCTCATCTGTTCCAGCTGATGATGATACATGGTGGGTGAAGAAGGGGTTGAAATCCACCGAACCTCTCAAAGTTGACCAGCCTCAAAAGACAACCAAGCAGGTTACTAAGAGTCGTCAAAAGAATGTGCGTAAAATGAGTCTTGCTCAACTGGCAGCTTCTAGAATTGAGGGAAGCCAAGGGGCATCAACTAGTCACATGTGTGAGAATAAGGTAAGTTGCCCTCACCATAAAACTCCTGTAGATGGAGATGCTCTGAGGTCTGTGGATAGCATGCGAACATGTAACTCTAGGGATATTGTTTTCATTGGAAAAGCACTCAAGAACCTTCGTTTTGTTGAGAAAAGGGCTGTGGCAGCTTGGTTGATGACCGTTGTTAAGCAGGTGATTGAAGAGACTGAAAAAAATATTGGTAAAGTTGGACAATTTGGCAGGGCTTATTCTATGGTGGATGATAGAAACTCAATACGGTGGAAACTTGGCGAAGATGAACTTTCTGCGATACTTTATTTGATCGACATCTCTGATGATTTGGTATCAGCTGTCAAGTTTCTCCTTTGGTTGATGCCAAAGGTTCTCAGTAGCCCTAATTCTACAATTCATAGTGGGAGGAATGTTCTGATGCTACCAAGAAATGTGGAAAACCAAGTCTGTGATGTGGGAGAGGCTTTTCTTCTATCATCACTGAGAAGGTTTGCTCTTCTTTATCCAACCTTCGTTCTAATTCATGCGGTCTCTGCTGCTTTTTTAATAGCTTAGCCTTTTAAATTATAAATGTTTTTTTTTTTTTTTGTATAAGCTACATGGTAAGTGAGTGCTTATTAGTTACAATCCTTTTTTTTAAAAAAAAAAAACTTAAATCAGGCTGGTATCAATTGAATCTGCATTGTTCTCATTTACTCATAAATGCCTAAACAAAACCCTGTACTTACAAGTTAATTACACGTAAAAGTTCTTATTTTTATAAAGTCAGATACAAGTTTTGATGTGGTTGTAGTGAGTTTTCTGGTTTTTAAGTGGTTCCCATGACTTTTTGTGGCGTATCTTTCTACTCCCTTTCTTATTTTATCATTCCGGCAGTGAGTTGTCTTTACCTTTTCTTTATGCTTTTGTTGGATAGTTTTGTTATGTATTTTTGCGTTATGAGAGATTTTATTAAAGTCTGTCTTGTGCATTCCATTTGGTGCAGATATGAGAACATTCTTGCTGCGGCAGACCTTATTCCTGAAGCTTTGTCATTTACAATGCAGCGTGCGGCCACTATTATTGCTTCTAATGGGAGGGTGTCAAATTCAGGCGCCACAGCTTTTACTCGGTATTTATTGAAAAAGTACAGTAATGTTGCTAGTGTCATTGAGTGGGAGAAAACTTTTAAGTCTACGTGTGATGCAAGACTCTCCGCTGAACTTGAGTCTGTTAGGTCAGTCGATGGAGAGTTGGGGTTGCCCTTTGGAGTTCCTGCAGGAGTTGAGGACCCGGATGATTTTTTCCGTCAGAAGATAAGTGGTAGCCGTTTACCTTCAAGAGTAGGTGCAGGCATGAGAGACATAGTGCAACGTAATGTTGAAGAGGCGTTCCAATATCTTTTTGGAAAAGATAGAAAGCTCTATGCTGCTGGCACTCCAAAAGGTCATGCTTTAGAAAAATGGGATAATGGATATCAAATTGCTCAACAAATTGTTATGGGTTTGATCGATAGCATAAAGCAGACAGGTGGTGCTGCTCAAGAAGGGGATCCCTCTTTGGTATTGTCTGCCGTTTCTGCAATTGTTGGCAGTGTGGGTCCAACTTTAGCCAAAATGCCTGATTTTTCATCTGGCAATAATCAGTCAAATATAATGTCATTGAACTATGCCAGATGCATTCTGCGAATGCACATAACCTGTCTGCGCCTGCTTAAGGAAGCCCTAGGGGAACGCCAAAGCCGTGTGTTCGATATTGCCCTTGCAACCGAAGCTTCTAATGTTTTTGCTGGTGTTTTTGCTCCTAGTAAAGCATCTCGAGCTCAGTTTCAAATGTCTTCTGCTGAAGTCCATGATACTAGTGCCACTAATTCAAATGATGTGGGAAACAATTCTATTAAAACTGTGGTTACAAAAGCAACAAAAATTGCTGCTGCTGTTTCTGCGCTTGTTGTTGGTGCAGTTATATATGGTGTTACCAGCCTGGAAAGAATGGTTACCATTCTCAGGTTAAAGGAGGGACTTGACGTGATACAATGTATTAGAACCACAAGATCCAATTCAAATGGAAATGTCCGTTCTGTCGGGGCTTTTAAGGCAGATAGTTCAATCGAAGTTCACGTCCACTGGTTTAGATTGCTTATAGGAAACTGCAGAAGCCTCTGTGAAGGATTAGCGGTGGACCTCTTGGGTGAACCATCTATTTCAGCTCTTTCAAGAATGCAACGAATGCTTCCTCTAAGTCTGATCTTTCCGCCTGCCTATTCAATATTTGCATTTGTTAGATGGCGGCCATTCATTCTGAATGCTAATGTCGCAGTTCGTGACGACATGAATCAACTTTATCAATCTCTAACGATGGCCATAGCTGATGCTATAAAACATTCGCCTTTTCGTGATGTATGTTTTCGAGACTGTCAAGGGCTATATGATCTTATGGTTGCAGATGGAAGTGATGCTGAATTTGCAGCCCTGCTGGAGTTGAATGGCTCTGATATGCATTTAAAATCCATGGCTTTTGTTCCTCTTCGTTCTAGGCTTTTTCTGGATGCCATGATTGATTGTAAGATGCCACCATCTATTTTTACAAAGGATGATGTGAATCGTGTTTCTGGACCCAGTGAATCTAAAACTAAGCTTGCAAACGGCGATTCTAAGCTTCCGGATAAGCTCGTGCATGTTTTGGATACCTTGCAGCCTGCCAAATTTCACTGGCAGTGGGTTGCACTCAGGCTAATTTTAAATGAACAAACCCTCATCGAAAAACTGGACACACATGACGCGTCTTTATCTGATGCCATACAGCTGGCCTCACCCAGTCCGGATAAGGCTGCTTCCGAGAAGGAGAGTAATTTCATCGAAATACTTCTTACTAGGTTACTGGTTAGACCTGATGCCGCACCTCTTTTTTCAGAGTTGGTACATCTCTTTGGTAGGTCACTACAGGATTCAATGCTGTTGCATGCTAAATGGTTCCTTGTAGGCCCAGATGTTCTCGTTGGTCGGAAGACCGTTAGACAACGGCTTCATAATATTGCCGAGAGTAAAAAACTGTCTTCTAAGACGCAGTATTGGGAGCCGTGGGGTTGGTGTAGTCCATGTACTGATCCAGGGACTATCAAAGGAGAGAAAAAGAAGTTTGATGCGGCATCACTAGAAGAAGGAGAAGTTGTCGATGAGGGGATAGATATGAAAAAGAGCCTAAAAGGACTCTCTCATGTGTCTCAAGTGTTTGACTCTGAAAGCTCAAGAATAAACCAGCAACATGTGACTGAGAGGGCTCTTATTGAGATGCTTCTTCCATGCATATACCAAAGCTCTGATGAATCCCGCAATTCCTTTGCTAATGATATGATAAAACAATTGTGTAGTATCGAGGGACATATAGCTGCTGTTACAGGTGGAGTTAAGCCAGTTGGAAGTACTCCTCCTGGGGTTGAAGGCCAGACAAATAAAGTAAATACTAAGAAAGGTATAAGAGGTGGAAGCCCTGGATTAGCCAGGCGACCAGCAGGTGCAACAGATTCTTCTCCACCATCTCCTGCAGCCCTACGTGTTTCAGTGTCACTTCGTTTGCAGTTACTCCTGAGATTTCTTCCTATTCTCTGCACCGAAAGGTATGTGTAAATTATCATCCATTTTCCAGTTTTTTTTTCTTTTACATTAGAGCTACATTTTTCTTGAACAATACGAGATTATCTTGCTGACCTCAATAGAGTAATGTTTACTTAAACAACAACTACAACAAAGCCTTTTCTCACTAAGTGCAGTTGGGTATAGGTTTCAAACAACTTCATAACTTGTCATGTATTAGGTTCGAAGATTAGATGTAAATGTTTTTAATGAGTTAGGATCCTCTCCATTTATAAAAATAAATGGAGATTACCATTGTCTCTCTCATAATGGAAGAAATGGAGGAGATCCAAAATGGAGAGGATCTTGACTCGTTTTTAATGGTTTAACTTATGGTTTTACCTTGGTTTCTTTCTGCCTTTTACTATTGAACTACCCTCTTCAGATTTCTTCAAATGGAGAAAAACAGAGATAGTTGCAATGTGATTTTTTTTCTTTTCTTCAGAAAATGTCTTCTACTATATGATGTATTATCATCGGTAACAGATGCTGGCAGTGATAGTTTGTTTCTTGTATCAATAATCAAATAGATTTAAGCGTTAAATTTTAGTTGTTGGAAATCAATTAATTTAGAAATGAAAATGGTTACTTGTGGTATGAAAGCATTTTGCTTTAGTTTTATTTATGTTATTGAATTCTTGCATACTGGAATATGAAGGCAGTTTATCAGTTCTTTATGTTCATTTTTGCAGGGAGCCATCTGTACGGAACATGAGAAATAGTCTGGCCCCTGTAATTCTCCGTCTTCTGGGAAGCCGGGTTGTGTACGAGGATGCATATATTTTGTCGAATGCCGTACATTCTAAGAAGGATTTAGAGTTGTCTTCTGAAGCTGCTTCTTCTGCATTTGTAGACTTTTCTGCCGAGGGTCTATTTGATCGTTTGCTGTTAGTTTTACATGCGTTGTTGAGTAGTTATCCTGCAAGTTGGCTTAGGCTGAAACCTGGTTCGAAGTCTATCAATGAACCGACGAAGGAATTTTCTGGATTTGACCGCGAATTTTTGGAGAGAATGCAGGTATGATCTTTCACCCTGTGGATGTATTTAGTTTTTGGTCGAGTCGCTAATCCTTTGTCTTATAAGAATGCATTTTAGACTAATATTATGACTTTTAGGTCAACATAATCTAAGTTACCTTAAGAAACTTTTTTTTACCAAGTGAAAGATCCGGCGTAGGAATTATGACTTTTAGTTCAGCATAATCTAAGTTATCTTAAGGAACTTTTTTGACCAAGTGAAAGATCCGGTGTAGGAAGCATCAAGTTTCTAAAGTGTCTGCCTTGGTGGTGTTTAATTTCTTGTTGAGTATTTTGCCGACATGTTTGGGATATCATTGGAATTCGATAAGTTCAAGAATTCTTGTGCCTTCATTGGGAATGGCTCAACATTTTGTTTTTGTTTTTTTACTGGTGCAATATCTCATACAAATAGCTGTATATGAGCAATGCTAAAACTCATTTGCCAATTCTTCTTTGTCTTGTTTGTCTAATGATCTATATATCAATGCAGAATGACTTGGACCGTATGCAACTGCCTGATACTATTCGGTGGCGTATCCAAGCTGCAATGCCTGTACTTTTTCCCTCTACGCAGAGCTCTTTCTCCTGCCAGTCTCCACTTGTACCTACTTCTGCTGTTGTTTGTCTTCAAGCCAGCAATACAATTCCTGGCTTTAACTCCAGTAGTTCAGCTAACCCCCCTCTCAGGAGCCCAGTTCTATCTAGGGTTGCAGCTAATACATCAGTGAAGTCAAAACAACAGGACAGTGAATTGGATATTGATCCTTGGACGCTTTTAGAAGATGGCGCTGGATCTTGCCCTTCTGCAAGTAATATTGCTAGCATAGGTGGTGGTGACCATACTAATGTTCGAGCTGCGAGCTGGCTCAAAGGGGCTGTAAGGGTGAGAAGGACAGACCTCACATATGTTGGTGCTGTGGATGATGATAGTTGATTAACCATATTTTTTTATTGGTTTCGGATTGGAATGTGCAAACCCCTCACAACAGGTGCATTTTTTGATGCATGAAAAATGCCATTTTGTGCTTTCCCTTCTTGTGCTGACGGGAAGCTGAG
>Ga0315914_1005272_pt1 | contig 18890 bp, 9 predicted proteins | sample MpolenodulesMG_FD_203920 | JGI IMG/M metagenome (GOLD analysis project Ga0315914, IMG submission 203920) | Medicago polymorpha root nodule microbial communities from Los Angeles, California, United States - elongated nodules | ecosystem: Host-associated > Plants > Roots > Nodule | place: USA... | reverse complement strand
TTTATAATGAATTAACAAATGCCAAACTCATAATGCGAAAGCGGAGGGTTAGTATTTGTTAATTCATCATCTCAAATATCAATTCATAATGCGAAAGCGGAGCTTTGATATTGGAACAAGTGAATTTTGACAAGGGTTGTGAAACATGAGAATAGTCTAGCAAACCTTGAGACATATAAAGTTTCGTTCTTCAAGGATTCCAATAGCAATCAACCATGAGAATAGTCGTGGTTGCTAGAGGAACACACTCACTGCACCTCGAAAGAGGCATTGATACCCTAAAGAGAAACTTGTCTTTAGAAAGTAGGTCGAATATAAAGTTAGATTTAGGGTTTGTTTGTGAAGGGTTTGTTATTATGATAAGCCGAAAATCCCAAGGCACCTTTTTACTATTATTGTTATTTTCTTTTAAAACAAAGACCAAACCTTTTTAACTTTTAAAACTTTCATTCTAATCATTGTTAAAAGTTAATTAAATTCATAACTCCCTGTCAGAACGATACTCTATTTTTACTACTTCGGTAGAACAGTGCACTTGCGGTTTTACTCAACAAGTTTTTGGCGCCGCTGTCTGGGAGTTATTGTAATTTGATTAAATTTTTTTTATAACGGTTAGACTGAAAAAAAAAAAAATTCTTTCTTTTTCTTCATCTTTTTATTTCTCTATTTTTACCGTTAACTTCTTGGTTCTTATTCTTTTATGCGAAGAAACAAAAGTCTTGGTGAATTCGTTCCCGAGATTTAAAGATTCTTACAAAATTTAGGAAAAATGCAAATGATTCAATAATTTGGGAAATATGAGGAAGTGAATTTATATAGAAAGGGGTGGCAAGTGCAAAATTTCGGCCAAAAATAACATATATAGTGAATCGATTCACTAAATGTGTGAAACGATTCAGACATCAAAAAGTCAAGCCATATGATGTATGATGATTGATGTAATTCAGTGTATGTTTGAATCGATTCAACTGAGCCCAGGATGAAGATTGATATGATTCAGACTAATTTGAATCGATTCAGTGCATAGTTAGTGAGAATCCATGATGCAATTCAGACAATATTGAATCGATTCGACAGTGATACGATTCAAACACTAGTGAATCGATTTAAACACTAAAAAGGTGAAAAATGGTAAGTTTCATATATGTAAACAATGCACACGACACGTATGAATCCTAGGACAATGAAACATAGATATTAGGTGCTATAACATGACTATATGCTAGAACAAACATAAAAAAGGAATAACTAAAGAACATTATCAAAAACACAAAAAGTAAAACTATACAAGCTTCGGTTATGGGTGTCTATCCTTGCTGATCAATACTTGAAAGAGGATAATATGTTTTTAGAAAAAGCAAAGACAGGTTCACCTATTTGGAATGCAATCCTCAAAACTCTTGATGTGTTAGAAGATGAGTTTGCCTACAAAATTGGAGATGGAGATACAAATATGTGGTTCCATCCTTGGATCGTCGAACATCCTCTTATTAACGTGGTACAAAATATCTCTCCAAATCATTTATGCATCAAAATTAAGGATCTATGGGATAATGGGGAAAGCATCATTGCGGAGCTAAATCTTCCCTTATCTTCTGAAATTGCTGCCTCAGTACAGGAATTGAAACCAACCATAATTACCTCATTTGCTTGCACTTGGGTGTGGAAAGATAAGTTAAATGGAGAATACACAACAAAAAGTGCATATTACTGGATCTTATCTCAGAGGGATGGTATTGTTGGAACAAAATGTGTTTGACAATGCCACTTTGAATTTTGATGATAACAAGGTATTAAAAAATGTCAATTGGATATGCTAATATTTGTTCAAGTGTCTTTAAATCAAATATAGGTTCTAGAAGAACAAATGAGAGCAATGGAATCTACAAAAAGGAAGCTTGTGTTGCAAGGAAGCATATGAAGAAATGAGGTTCTGAAGATCACCAGAAGCTGACATCATCAGAAGCACTCTCACCAGAAGTTGTTTACCAGAAGCTGACGTCATCAGAAGCCGAAGATCATCAGAAATTGAAGATCATCAAAATCTGAAAGACTGGAAGCTTCAGAGTTTGTTAAAAGTTGTTATTCTCATGCCTATCATTGCAGAAGGAATATAAGCTTGAAGCAACGACTATTTCAGAGGAATTAGAAGGCATTGGATGTTTATTCTTTGAAGAGCGTTAGAAAAGGACAATAATACAATTGTACAACCACTACCTCCACTACTCTGTTTTGTGTCTGCAATAGTACAAGAGCAATAGATGTGACTACGCTGGTAGTTATCTATACATGGAATGGATTTGAAATTGTTCCCTCTCAGGACAATAACCAAATCAAGCAACAGATCATTGATGATTATCAAGCTTCAATAAAGACTCTTTCTGATGTGCTGGCAATCAACAACATCTCTTTCACACCTTTATATAAAGGAGTGAAGACTTGAAGATTTCAAATAGACTCACAACAATTTTACAAGAGCCAAACCTCTGCAGAAATTGTTCCACATCAAAGTTCACTTAGAATTTCTTAACAACTTTCATATCTTAGAAATTCTAGAGTCTTAAGAGTCTTATTTGATTTTTATTGTGCACACCACTGATTGTATATCAAGTGTTCAACCTCAAACATATTTCTTTGTAATTCTGTTTGAATAGAAGTCTCTTGCAGCTGTGTTGAGCATAGGAAGTCTCTTTATTTTGTTCTTGAGCATAAGAAATCTCTTGCAGTCGTGCTTGAGTAGTTTGAAGTCTCTTGCTATTTTGAGCAGTGAGCATTTGTAATCAGATATTGATTTTAGTGAACTCTCCTTGGAAGTGCAAGGAGGAGTGGACTACTTCCGGTTTGTGGAAGGAACCACTATAATTGCATTGTGTCTTTCTTCTTTCTCTATCTCTTTACTTAACCACTGCAACTAGACTCTGAACACTATTTCAGAAGTTGAACTCTATCAGGGTCCTTTATTAAGATCTAGTTTTTCTTTTGTTTTTTTCCCTTCTCTCGTGTAACCAATAAAAAAAAATCTTGACCGAAAATTAAAAAACTAAAATCATTATATACAAATTTATAGCGCACCATAAATTAAAAGTTATCCAAATATCATTGCACAACAACAATATTCAAATATTCTATTACACATAAAAAATATCAATCATCACACTCCTCTTCCTCACTAATGGGATCCTAGGATTCATAGAAGCTTAAAATTAGATTTTTTTTTTGGCGTAATATATATTTAATTAAATTTTTTATTTATTTGTTGGAAAATATTTCCTAAGAAAGCTTTAATATATTTAAATGGATGCTTTCCTAGGAAATTCTCCTATGAAGCTCTTCTCACATTAGACTGACTTGCGCCATAAGCTATAAGGGTTAATATAGTCTCCTACCAAACGTTTTTTTTTCCTTTGTCATACAAGTTCATAAGTGCAAAAAAACTCAAATATGTGTCCGGTCAAACTAAATATCGTATAAGTATTTGGACAAGATATTGTTTAAGTATCTGACTAAAATATTAATAATGCTTATACAATTCTTTTGACTAAAATATTCTTATTTATTAATTTTGTTAGGTCTGCAGCAACTTAGCCTAATAATTTTCCTCTAAAATACTGCATTAGGTTAGCAGCAATTTAACCTAACAAATTCCTTCTAAAATGCAGCGTACCAATTTAACCTAACAAATTCCCTCTAAAATGCTACTTCAAAAAAAAAAAATTCCCTCTAAAATGCAGCAATCCCTAATATTTCTCCTCACTGATGAGTTTTTCATTCCTATCATGTTGTGTTATCGTTTGTATATATCTATTGTTTCTGTAGACTTTTTTTTGACAAGTTGTTGTACACTTATTTAATACGTTTACAAACAGAATATTCTAATTCTCATGCAAACTTGGCTACCCTAATTTCCATGCGAACTCGGCTATATATAGCAAACTCTAGACCGTGTTCCTTATCCCTTACTCTTTAATTTTATTAGGTTTGCAACAACTAAACCTAGAAAATTCCCTCCAAATGATCCGTATTAATTGCTAAGTGCTAACCCTAACTATGTATTTTCTTCCAACACTTCTTTATTTTGAAATTAAAAAAAAAATTTAGGAACCATGAACTGCATTAAATTACATCTATTGCTATACCCCTTAGAAAATACATATCTCTTCAACCAAGCACATATCTTCAAAATAATTAATATATTGTATAAAATTAATATGATGTCAATTAATGAGCCAATCGTAATTAATTGATGTCATTTGCAAAGAAACTTCCAATCAATGACATTGCTCAAATCTTCTTGACCTTACACAATACACAAATGATTGCTCCATGACAACTAGACCAACACATATAAACAAATTGCTCAAGGTGGGATAATGTTACGGAAAGAGTTTAAATTCCATCGAAAATCGGAAGGTAGTGTAAAATGATCAATAATGTCACTTTATTTAAAAAAAAAACTTTATCTTTTCAACCATTTTTTAAAGGCATTTTACTTTTATTTTGATGGAATATTGTTCATATTCGTGGTCCAATTCAATATTGTTCAAGTTTAAAGGGCCTCCGTATATCTAGAAAGTACAAAGTCGAGACAAAAATCACATCATGCAAACTAGAAATAGACAATAAATTAAGTTGGACAAATTGACTAATTTATTGTAAAATTATTCAAGTAATTCAAGAAATAGAAACCAAAACTAGTTATCTACTTTTGTAATATCAACACCATATTTGTGATAATAAGAGCAATTTGGCCAACAACATCAACAGATTTTGGAAGCACAGATGTATCTTTATAAAGAGATAAATCCCTTGCATCCCAAAGAACATTCTGATCTCCGGTGAGGCAGTCATAAACATCGGTCGCGATAGCATTCATATGTACATACACGTCATAATAATCAAAAGTCTTCAATTGTTGTTGAGCTTTCACAACCTCGCCAAGAGCTCCTCCATCCAATTGAAAATGAGACAAACAATTTTTGTAATGGTCTTGTTTATTGTGATCATTGCCACTTTGTGCGATTAGCTTTGTGATTAGATTGACTGTATTAGATACATTGGTATGAAGTACACCGATGGTGTATTGCGCCAAACTATTGAGGTCTCGACCTACACCACCCGGCTTTGATTTGAGAAAAGTTAAACAAAAAGAAGGGTCTTTGGCTTCCTTGCAAATAGCTTGCACATCAACAACATTAACCGCATAGGAGGATGCAACACAAAAAACAAACACAGCAACTAGGGTTAAGAAATGCGCCATAATGTATTTGTTTGTTCTAAATTTTCCCTATGGTATGTTGGTGATTTCCTTTGTTTCACTCATTAGCGGGTTTATATAGATTTCATCAATTGAAAGAAAAAAAAACAATAAATTATGGTCAATTCCCGTATCCTTATCTTTATTTTTATATATTAATTAAATTAAACATATAAAACATTAAACATTAAACAAATGCCTTGCAAAGGTTTCAAAGTACAATATCTGTTTTTTGGTGTACAAAGTACAATATCTTTGATACATATTGGTCAAAGCAAACCGTTTTTTATATATAAGGAATTATTTAATGGTGCATGAAAGACACTAATTAAGTTCAAATTATTTAGTGATTCAATGATACATATTGGTCAAAGCAAAACGTTTTTTTATATATAAGGAATAATATAATGGTGCATGAAAGACACTAATTAAGTTCAAATTATTTAGTGATTCAATGATACATATTGGTCAAAGCAAAACGTTTTTTATATATAAGGAATAATTTAAAAGTGCATGAAAGACAGTGATCACTACTAAAAAAAACAAAAATTAGTGAGGGATATTTAGTGAGGGAAAACACGAAATCACTCTCTAATTCCGTCATTAAATTTTGCGACCAAGGAATTTGTGAGAAATTTCATTTTTTCCGTCACTAATTTCTCTCGCTAATTTTGCTTTTTCTAATAGTGGATTAAGTTCATATTATTTAGTTATTCAAAAAATTCATATTATTTATCGCCAAAAAAAATTGAAAACAATTGTGATTAGAATGAACTATTATTTTTAAGGAAGTGATAAGAATGAACTTAATTACTCATAAACATAAAAAAAAAATATTATTAAAGTAATATAAATCAAATCAAATAAAAATTCATAGATTGTGAAAGAAATTTAAAATTTTGAATGACACACATGAGTTGATTTAAGGACCAAAAGTGGTGATGAAAATCTTTCGAAATACTTAAAGTCGAGGAAAAAAATCTAGGGGAGATAAAACGAAAAAATTGAAATATTTATAGGGACCATTTATGTTATTTTTAAGAGAATATTTCATTAATTGAAATATTCCAGGAGGGCGGCAGGGAGGGAGGCTGATTGAAAATCAATTTCAGCATTTTTGGTGTTAGGGTTCATGAATAATATTGATATGTTATTTTCAGATTTTTTTTAAATTTTAATTAATTAATTTTATGATTATATTTTAATTAAAATGACATGAAAATGATGTGTCAAATGATGGATCGGGTAGATAATGTGATCCATATCATTAACAAGCATACCACATCATCCGAAAAGGAGGGAAGCCAAAAGAATCCGTTGACTTTCTAAGTAGAGGAATCAAAAACTTGATTTTACAAAACGGGATATCAAAAGTTAACAAATTCGAAAATACGAGAATCAAAAAGAAAAATCAGTCAAAGAAAAGAGAAAAGGACCAGAGAGAAAAAAAAACATTTATCTTTTCTTTCTTAAGAAAAGAGTAACATTTATCACTATGCACATTCGTTTCAAATTATAGTTCCATGTCATGTGGATTCATGTTTCAAATTATAAGTTTCACTATACACATTTGTTTGACAATAATAACTTTAAAAATTGAGCAGTAAACCATGTTGATGACTCAATTCAATATTGTTATTGTTTAAGGACCTCATTATATGTGTCAAACCCATTTACATCTTGTTGTTGGCTAAACAAAATTGAACAAAAATCAAATCAAATACAATACAAACAAGAAAACTATTGCAAAATCACGATTAAAACAAAATCAAAATCGCTACAAAAACACAATTACTCAACAATATTGTTTTTAATCTCTCAACGTTTTATTTCTCTTTTTTTTTTGGACAAATTTCTCATAAATTGACTAATATATTGTAACATTATTCAAGAAACAGAAAACAAAATTAATAGTCTACTTTTGTAATAATATGGCTGCAATAATAAGAATAATATCAGCAACTTGATTGACATCATTTGCATATTTTGGAAGCAAAGAGGTATCAGTTGAATCTCCTGAAAGACAGTCATCAACATTGGTCATGACACCAGACATATGCACATTTACACCCTGGTAATCAGAACTCTTCAAGAGTAGCCGGACTTCGAGAATATCGCCAAGAATTCCATCCTCACCAAAATGATCCAAACAATCCTTGTAATGGCCTTGTTTCTTGGGATCACCACGGCTTTGCGCAATCAACTTTTTTATTAGAGTGACCGTAGCGGACGCATTGGTATTAAGTACGTCAATGGAGTATTTTGCTAGGCTAACGAGGTCTCCACCTACATTACCGGGCTTTGATTTGAGAAGAGTTAAACAAAACGAAGGGTATTTGGTTTGCTTGCAAAGATCTTGCACATCTACATCCTTAGCCGCATAGGACGATGCAACACAAAAAAGAAACATAACAACTAGGATTGAAAAACGAGCCATATTATTTTTGCTCTTTTTCTCTCAAGATTCTCCTAACAATGTTGATGATTTCTTTTGTTTTACTATTTAGGGCTTTATATAGATTTCTTCAATCGAAAACAATACAGTAAATCATGGTCAAGGCCTTTATTATTTGCTTTTGATCGAAATTAATTATTTTATCCTACTATTATTTGCTTTTTGACCTAAAATTTCCTCGTTTAGTTTCCTTAACCACTGCCCCGGAGGCACTGGTTAGCATGACCCAAAATTTTCTCTTTTAGCTTTTTTAACCAGTGTCTTGGGTCGCTAGTTAGCATGACCCTTATAATTATATGAATTTTGTGGTATTCTTCTTATGCGATTTTAATTTCTTTCAATGTATATTTTTCTGGTTAATTTTATTTCCATTTGTTTTTTGGTGGTGGCTGGGGATTGAACCCCGGACCTTGCATATTTTATGCATTATCCATACCAACTGAGATAAGCTCACGAGGACTTATTTCCATTTGTTTACGATAATTTCCATAGACATGATATCACATGAATTGACTCAATATTATTATTTGATTTTATTCTATGTTTTCATAAAATTTTAAATTTTGCATATTTATCTTTTATTTTCAACTATGTTTTTTCAATAATATAGTGTTTCTTAAAATTGAAATTTTGACTTTGCATATATTTTTTGGATGATCTTACTTGCATATATTTATGTTTGACTTTTGTGGATTTATTAAAATTGAAATAAACTATTTAAAAATAAATGATAAAATTTGAATAAACGATAATATTTAACCAAAGGAATATAAGGGGCAGACCCACACCCTCAGATTTTTGCTGTGCACCTCCTCACCCAAGAGGCCAAGACTGAATCACACCCACACGTCTCATTGAAGGGTGACGTTTGATTTTTAAATTTTAATGCTATTAATTTCTCATGAAAGGATTTTTAATCCTGTTATTTTTAATTTCCCATAAAAGCCAAAAACGCATACCATTGAACTCATTTCCTAAGGCTTTGACTCAATTACTCATCTGTCACACCAAATCAAATGCATTTATTATTTACTTGTAGGTAAATAATATTTCATCCGTCTTAAAATAACCGAGTCATTTGCACACAAAAAATGTTCTAAATATACTTTAATTAATATTAATTTTATCACTCTCAACTCAATATATTATACTTTACATTTGTGATATTGACGAACGCATCAATACTTGACAAAAATGCTCAATCATTTTTCTCTCTCTTTTTTTTGATAAGAAAGGGGAGAGAAAATGCGTCAAGAGGCAACATCGACATCCCAACCAGGTTGGCTCCCCGAGAAGCCTCCATCCTATGCCGCCAAACTCCCCAAAAACAAACTGTGGAAATCTGTAGTTGGGTAATCCACATCTATCGCGAAAGACATCGACGAAAAACTCAGAAGGAAAGTTTGTCCACACAACAGTTGCCCTCGCGGTAAATATGAGATCTAACAGTCCAAAAATTCATTGGGCAATTGTAGAAGGATCAACCCGAGCATGGGTTTTGGTAGGCTGCTTCTGTAAGACTTGTTGTAATTTTAATTTCTGTTTCTGCTTCCTTGTTAGAACCGGTGTGAAATCCTTCCACCGCTGATTTTGCATCATATTGACGCACCCGTTCCCATAAATCTAAACCATGCTGAATATTTTTGCTGGGATGAACTTCTTGTTGTTGAATTTCGGTAGCCACATGTTCATCCTGATTATGCGATACATTAATATTAACATCTGCTTGCACAACCTGTTCAGTCCCTTCAAGTGATATCACAACAGCCTCATGGGATACTACAGAATTATCAATGGAACGAGCAGCCATAAGGAATTGGTTAGGAATAGAATGAACGTCAACGTGCTCAACCAAATTCTCTGTCTGGACCTGTGGCGATTCCATAGATACCTCATGCACGTCATCGTTCTCAACAATTGATGAATGTGGTACATGCTCATGGTCACCCTTGGGACTGTCCACCAGCTCCTGGTACATGCTCATGTTCCACATCATCCAAGAGCGTCGCAGTAACATCGTCAAGCACAGCGTTCTCCTAGTCCTCGCGCGACTGTTTCTCTTTCCTTTGGGCCTCAGTCCCTCTTTTATACAAAAAATAATAATAATTAAATTCCCCCACCCCCTAACTCAGGGTCCTAGAATACCATTGCCTCCCCAAAAATTTTCTCCATCGACAAATAAAAATTTCAAAAGTAATTAAAATTTTAAATTTATTAAAAAATAGATGTTAAATTTAAATTTATCATTAATTGGTTATACAAAAAAAAATTAGAACTTGATTAAAAAATGAAATAAATATTTTGTGGATAGGATCACAAAATAGGATCAAAGTAAATATAAGTGTTTTCGTGAGCTTAGCTCAGTTGGTATGGGCAATGTATAATATATGCAAGGTTCGGGGTTCGAACCCCGGCCACCACAATAAAAAAAATTAAATATAAGTAGTTTTTTGAGATATTAATATTAAATGAAAAAATAAATCTTAAAAAAATGGTATAAAAAAAATGAGAATTTTGGGAAAAATTTATTGAAAAAATATGATTAATTTGAATTAGAAATTAAAAAAAGAAATTGATGTAATGAAAAATTATATTTTTAGTTTGTTGAGATAAATATGCTACATAAAAAATGAGTAAATTACATTCTTCTTTCCTAAAAGAAGCTAAACTTACACCCTCGCGTAATAGATGTTTGGATTACAATCTCCTCCCTTAAGAATTATTTATTTACTACACTTTAATCCATTGAAAATAAATAAATATTTTTATGATATCTACAAATTTTTATTCCCCATTCAAGAAAAACATTTGTTTTTAATTTCAAGAATAACGATATTAAATTTTATAATTTTTCTTATAAACATAATGTTTTAGAATAAAAAATACATACCTAAATATCCATATTTTATGTGTTTTAGTAAATTTTAAAAATTAATTTTATTTTGTTTAATATTTTATAATAATAACATAATTAGGAATTGATTGACTTTCTTTTTTGCTTCTTCTCCATCTACAAATTTTGCTCCCGCCTATCTCTTCAAACCTAACCCTAGTTGTTAAACCAAAATGGGTTTTATACAATGCATCTGATGTTTGATGATAACAAGAATCTAAAAGAAGAATTGGATATGTTAATATGTGTTCATGTGTCTAAGACCTTAGAATTAAACTGAAATTATTGAATCTAGTTTTGGTTTTGAAAGAACAAGATTCTGAGCACATACAAGAGCATCTGGAGGTAGTGAGGAGCTGAAGACTTGGAACAAGTTCTGAAGAAAAGTCACCAGAAGTCAACATTTGGATCAGAAGAGAAATCTTGTTCAGAAGCATCTGAGGGTCTGAAAGATTGAAGACTCTGAAGGACACATCAGCATCAGAACACTATGACTGAGTTTGTCGTCTTTTGAAGGAATGTCACTCTTACACTCTGAATAGTACAGTTTGTCACCTTCTAACAACATGCAGAAACAAATAAAGAAATTCAATGACAAAGGGAATGAAACATGTCATTCTAAAAGAAGCAAAAGAATTTTGAATGGTTATTCAACAACATTTACCTAATCAAACAATATTTAAACGTCTTTGATTAAGCTTCTCAAGGACTCAAATTTATGCGCTAACACTCTCCAACGTCTATTAGAATTTCCCCTGTATAAGATGCTGAAAACTTGAAGAAAAAATAATAATAAGACTCTGAATTTTACAAGCGTCCTTACTCCGTCCAAATCAATAGCACACAATCACTTAGAGACTTTCTTATAAACTTTTATATCTGAAATTTTTAAGTCTCAAAGTTCATCTGAATTTCATTGTATTATATCTCTAATTGCATATCTCTAAGTTCATCTGAAGTTCATCTAGAATAGTTTTGAAAAGATCAACCCCTTTCTTGTATTTTTCCAAAATTCACTAGTTTCTGCTCTCCCCCACCCACATAATCCAAATGGTTTTGATGAAGAACTATGCATGATTTTGGTGGTACGTTCGTCGTTTTAATGGTTACATCACCCACTCAACCCAACAGGTTTGTGCAAGTAGATTTTGTTGACCCTGTCCATGTGATCTACTATGTTATGGTATGGTTAAACCTCTTGCTGCCATGGTCTTTGGTTGTTCTAAATCGTTGTTTCTTGCCTTTGTTACACTAGGTTGGTCTTTAATCAATTTATGGGCTAGCCGTTATGGTTTTCCGTCGCACTATAATGGATCTAGTTTGACCTTGAAGTTGTCTCTAATATATCGGTTGTCGTCATTTTTCTAGGTTGTTCATTTTATAAGATTCGTAAGATGAAGATTATGCTTCTTGTTGTGTGGTTCCAACTTAGATCGGTTCAATATGGGTTTAAGGTCTTTAATATGCAATTTTCGTGGATATGGGTTTAGATTTGGGTGTTAGTTCATTTGAAATGGCGGTGGATGGGGTGGTAGCCATGCCATCACCATCATTGTGATATTCATAGAGGACTAAATCTATTGATTTGATTCTGGTTTTGAGTTTTATCAAGTTCGACGTTGTTAGGATGTAAATCCTTCAACTTGGAGAGGGGCTTCATGTTGCATTTCTCGACAGGGATATGAGCTTTGTGATTAGGGTAATTCAGGTTGATTCTTTGTCGTGAACTTTTTGTGGTCATGTTTCATCTCGGTAAGTGGTGGGCTTGTGGATTTGTTTCCGTGTTAGTGGGCATTTCATGTACGGAGGAATGACCATTCCACTAATATCGAGAGGAATGCTCATACACTATTTTCTTTTGTAACTTGGATCCGCGCCCCGCATTTGGTTTGTTGGGTTATATATGTAGTGGATGAGTTTGTTCGCTTAACTTTTCATTTCTTGGCTTAGTTTATTTTGTTATTTACTCTTTATAAGGTTAGTCCTAAAATATGTAGCTTTACTATTTTGTTTGATTTCACTAGGTCAAGTATACGTCCCCCCACTCTTTTCTCCTTTTTTTTGGAGAGATTCTTAAAATATTCTAAGCACGACTACATAAAGAAAAATCAAAATTTTGAATAATAATCACTTAAAGAGGAACAAAAAGTGTGGTCAAAAAAATTTTAGAGGACTAAAAAACGGAAAAAAAATTAGAGGGACTAAAATGAAGTAAACAATGGAATATTCATAGGGAAAAAAACATATATAACCCTTATACTACATAACAAATTGAGTTACTCACCCAAGCAACCATCAAATCCTAACTTTTAGCCATAAAAAATAGTTGAACTATTCAATTGTCAAGTCTATGTGAATAAAAAATTATAAATATTTTCATAATGTTAAAGTCATTCATCAGTTTTGCGAGCAATACATTGAATAATGTTCTGTTGACATTGAAAATTTTGACGTTTTCTCATGCGTTCGTGAAGCTAATAGCTTGGCAGATTCACTGGCAAAAAGTGGATCGAGAGCAACTTGAAGTTGGATTAATTAAGTGGTACTATACCACATAATTTAGTATCAAATTCAGTGTATATATTGACTGGTACATATGGGTATCTGGTGAAATTCTGATTAGTGGTACTTAATTCACCTCCAATCTTTGCAATCCTTCATAGAAATTTGATAGAGTTTTCTCACTTTGATATTTGAGTGGACTTAATTCATAAAATCTCTTTTTACCCCCAAAAAAAAATGATCCTTGTTGCCCACTTGCACTTAGGTTTTTCCTTTTGGCACCTTCTTTCTAATTTCTATTATGTTTGATTGTTCCACCATTATTGAGGGTTAGGGATGGGTGTTTCTTTTTTTTTCGCTTTGGTCTAATAATGTAAATGTGGAGAGCTAGGGTATTATGGTTCCTCAGATCAAAATATAATTTAACTTGTGATTTAATTAACCAACTTAATATTTGGATAATAATGTTCAATTTTTTTGGATAATAATGACAATGAGTTGGTTTTTAGTGACTTTGGTATAGTTTTTACCCAAAACAAAAAATGTGGGGGTAATTGATAGCGGTATTATCATGTGACTTTTGATCAATTGTTAGGTAAAGTTTATGTTACTAAAGAGTTTCAGTAACATTATTTTAGTATTATTAGTAACATTGAAAATTGTTACTTGTTTGCATTTTTTGTAACATTTTTCTATCATCATTGGTAACAATAAAAAATGTCTCCAAGTTCCTCTAAACAAATGTCACCTACTTATAATTCTCGAGACATGCCACATATTTATATTTTTTGCTTAGACTTCATTCAAATTTTTGAATTTTTTGAAGGATTCATTCAAGTTTGTTGTAAACTCTATTTTTAACTAAAAAAAATTGAAAATTAAATTTTATTTACATTCAAGACTCCAAATATGTTCTCATACAAACATTTGAAAATAGATTTCATAATAAAAATATAAACTATGCAACACATTTTCAATTACATACTAAAACTATTACAAATTTTCATCCCATTAAGCATGTACTCTGTATAAAAATCTTTTATACATTGTTCTTAATCTTGCATCCGAACTATGAGTGCATCGAACTCCATATATGAATCCATTCAAGAAAAAGGAGAATCCACATTCATCTCACATTTTTTTCCATAGTTGTCAATATTTTTTACCTTGACACCACCTCACAATGCAAGAAAAGATGAGTTGATGTTTCCTCACCCTCCCCACACATATCACACAATTTGTCATCATCCGAGTTCAACACATTAGGCATAGCGAGGTTGGCACAAGTAGGAAATTTATCAAGAAGAATGGTCCAAGAGAAAGACACCATTTTAGATTGAGCGAGACTCTTTCAAAGATACCGAAACATCATCGTAACAAACTCAACTCTTCGTCTAGAAGCAAGGTTCCCTCAACCAACTTATATGTGGACCGAACCGAGAGGGTTCCAATATCCTCGTTCCCCCCACCACCACACATCCTCATCTTCCAAACCTCTAAACCCTCCTAATACATCCAACAAGTTATTAATTAAATCCATCTCTCAATTAAAAGGATCTCTACGCCAAAGGAGCCTCCAAATCACCCAATCATCACGCCTTTCCCATTAATCTTCCACCATTGCTTCCTTTTGGGTTGAAAGGGAGTAAAGTCTAGGAAAAGACACTCGGAGAGTATAATTTCCCACCCACATATCCGTCCAAAAACTCATGTTTTCTTCCATTTGATTGACTCGGTGTCATGGCCCATGTGGTTTATTTTATTAAGTAATTGATGATGAGATGCCATGTGTATTTGTCATATGATTGATCTTGTAATGTATGTATATGAGATATGAGATAGGAGATTATGAATGGATATGCATGCGGCCGAACCTGGGTATATATTTACGAGCGTTTTTAGTCCAACGATATTGTCAATAGGCATATTCACTATGCAGTTTGGATCTGTTTTGAGACAAAAAGTCTCCTAATCCAAAACTAAAATCAGATGCGGTTTAGTTCAGTTAAGATGGTTATTTAAATTCTACATGTAATATTAAAAACAAACAAGAAATATATTAATGAAATATACAACCCTAATAAAAGAATAAATAAGTATTAAAATTTACTTTTGCGGTTTGGTTCGGTTTGTTTTGGTTTTAAAAAAGTGATCTGAAATCGAAACTGATGTGAACAATTTTTACATAACAACATTCAAACACATCCAAATATATTTGATTTTGTGCGATTTCAGTTTTTATGATCGATTTGCATTTTAAGTTTGGATTTGAACACCCCTAACTGTCAATAGTCGATGCTTGCTTAGGTTTAAAATTTGAAAAAATGCACTCAATTCATTGTAAGTTGAATTTGAAAAAAATGCACTCAATACATTGTAAATTGAGTATATATTAATAAGAGTTTTTGTACCAACAAATTAAAATAAAGAGTTTAATATACTCTGTCAGTGTGTAATTATTTTACACGTAAATCAAATGATGTGTTGTCACATCAATTATGTGTTTTCAAATTTATTATTTAACGTGGTAACACATCATTAGATATATGTGTAAAATAATTGTACACCGACAAATTATACTTATTAAATTCTATTAATAATTATTAATATTATTATACATTGACCCTTTCATCATTCAATGATTATTAAATACATTATATCATTCAATAATTAAACAAATTTGTCAAAGGAGTGTTTATTATTAAGATTAATATCATGATATATTTTAAGATTTCTTCCTTTATTTCTATTCATTTTATAATAGTACTCTCTATTTCAAATTATAAATCACTTTTCATAAAAGAAACTGCATACCTTTGAAGACATCTTCAGGTCATATGTGGATTCATGTTTCAAATTATAACTTACACTTTGCACATTCCATTTGTCAATAATAACTTAAAAATTTGTTAATGTTTAAGGACCTCATTATGTGTCAACCCTTTTACATCATGTTGGTGGCTAAAAAATTTAAACAAAATTAAATTCAATACAAACTAGAAAACTTTTACAATATCATTATTAAAATTAAAGTCAAATCGATACAAAAAACACAATTACTCAACCATTATTGTCTAAACTCTTAAAACATTTTTATTTTTCATATGTTATTTTTCAAGATACATACAACGAAATTAGGAGCCTACTAACATATTTGTCATAACAAGAGTAGTATAAGCAATTTTCTCGACAACATCACCATATTTTGGAAGCAAAGAGGTATCAGATGAATCACTTAAAAAACAGTTTTCAACATTGAACTCGAGATAAACCATATCCACACGCACTTGATTGAAATCGGAATGTTTGAAGTGTTTAAGAAGAACTCCTTCATCCTCACCAAAATAAGCCAAACAATCCTTGTAATGGTTTTGTTTCTTGGGATCACTACCACTTTGTGATTAGAGTGAGTGTATTTGACACATTGGTGTGAAGCACATCAAGGGTGTATTGTGCTAAACTCTTGAGGTCTCCACCTACACCATTAGGTTTTGATTTGAGAAGAGCTAAACAAAATGAAGGGTCTTTGGTTCCCTTGCAAATAGATTGCACATCCACATCTTGAGATGCATAGGAGGATGCAACAAATAAAAGAAACACACCAACTAGGATTGAGAAACGAACCATATTGCCTTTGCTCTTTTTCTCTCTTTGGTTTCTCCAAGTGATTTCCTTTGTCTCACTAGGGCTTTATATAGATTTCATCAATTGAAAACAATACAATTAAATATGTTCAATACCCATACTATAATAGGTCAAGGCCCATAGTATAATTTTGTTTTGTATCTAAATGATAATAATCTTATTAATAATTTTGTTTAGATAGACGAAATAATATTTGTCATTGAAAACTTACACATAGAAATAAAAAAGTTGAGCGAATTTTTATCTGTAAAATTATGACTTGTAAAAAAAATTATGGATCATTTTTTTATCAAGATTTTATGAATAGTTTTATTCATAAAATTATTTATAGAATAAAATTAATTTTATGAATATTATTCCACTAGGATATGTAGGCATGAAATAGTTATTAAGGTAATCATTGCTACCCAATCCAATGGAATAGATGCATTTGCTAAGATAATTTGAAGCTGTATTGTCATCGCCAAGCAAATTTACCACTTGGGACACTGTCTTCTGGTAGTTTTGTATTTGACCACTAAAACTAATATGATATCCCTACAAAGTTGAAATAATTAACAATTTTAGAAATTATTAATCATATTTATCAAACAAAGATAAAAAGAAAATGGTAAAATCAAAAGCATTTCATCTAATTAAGCACGTACTCTATATAAAAATCTTTTATGCATTGTTCTTAATCTTGCATCCGAACTATGAGTGCATCGAACTGCATATATGAATCTTTCTAGACAAAGGAGAATCCAAAGACAAAATTCTGCAAGAGATAAAAAAAAATGCTTACAATTAGGTTGGCCAAGGGATATAAAATTAGGTTGTCAAAAAAGGGCTATATTTATATATTCTAACAAGCCCTTTACTATAAGACTCATAGCTTTGATGATTTGAAATGTTCAATAGTATACTTTGAGTTAATTATCACATCTAATCAAGCTTTGTATTGTAAAATAGTTGAGCTTTGAGGAATAACTACATGTTGCAAATCGTTAGGAAGCAAGTTTACTACAATTTTGGCTTTTAATAGCACAACTTTAATAGCGTTTTTAGGTAAACGATATTAAAAAGGAAACACACATGCCTATTTTAGCGTTTTTGGTTGGATGCTAAGAAAAACTAGTGAAAAACATGGATTAGATAGCGCTTTTGAAAAAACGCTATTATTTAGCTTTGGAACGATAGCGCTTTTCATCAAACGCTATTATTGGAGGGGGTTTAGATAGCATGATTGGGATCTCAAAATATTAAAAAATAAAATAAAAAGGCGGATATATATTTTCATTTTTGCGCATAATATTCAAAGTAACTATTTGTCGCCGCCGTGGAATTTCACCACCTGCTCTCATCTTGTCAAAGTAACTATTCTCTTTATCTTTCACAATTTCGGTAATTTTCTTTGTATTGTTGTTCTACTGACCCATCAGTTATTTGTTTATTATTACATTTGGAGATGTATTTCTGTTTTTCTATGAGCTTATTTCATATTTTTATTGATTTTCTTTTTAAAATTTCATGTGGGTATAATTTAAATTATAAGTCCCTGTTTATTTTTATAGATTTGGGAGTGAAAAAATGAGTTTCTCTTCAGCTTGTTAGTGTTAATAACATTGATTCAGGTTAGTTTATTTTATTCCTATGTTCTATGTTTTCTTTATGCTTATTGTTCTCTGTTTTTGCATGTTACTAAACTATATTGTTCTTTATGGAGGAAAAAGAAACTAATATCTATTTTCTTTTGTTTCTTTCGAATAAGAAAAACACAAGTAAATCATGATCTCTAATTTAGATATTTTCACGTGTTCTGTAGAGACTAGGAGACTAGTAGTCATAACAATTTAAGCTCTCCATATCCAATTTGATGTGTCTAACTAATAAGTCTTCAATATCACCACAGTGGTCATATTTTTAAAATTTCAGATTAATGAAATAATTTTGGAAGTTATAATTTTAGTAAACTTTTTATTACCAAAAAGATTTTTGAAGTTATAATTTGAAAATATCAATGAAATTATTAAATTGAACAGACTAAAATGTTAGTAAACTTCTTATCTTATTACCAACAAGATTTTTTTTTAGTAAATTTTATTTTTTCACGTCAAATTTATTTACTTTGTTCATTTGGTTTACTTGCTTCTCTTGCTTGA
>Ga0315914_1005270_pt1 | contig 18894 bp, 11 predicted proteins | sample MpolenodulesMG_FD_203920 | JGI IMG/M metagenome (GOLD analysis project Ga0315914, IMG submission 203920) | Medicago polymorpha root nodule microbial communities from Los Angeles, California, United States - elongated nodules | ecosystem: Host-associated > Plants > Roots > Nodule | place: USA... | reverse complement strand
AAATATAATAACTTGCAATTGAAGTAAAATAGTTCTAAAAGAAAATAATATTTAAATAAAACTAAATCAAATATAAATAAAATAGACTTAAATAACATATTAAAAACACTAATTTATTGACTCATCATACATTTATACTAACTTTTTCATCATTTCAATTATACCCTTAAACAATTTTTTCTATAATAAAATTGTTGTTGGAGTCATTAAAAAAGAATTTAGATTATATTTTTTTGTTATATTGTATTATTGTCGGTGTCGTTGAAATAAATAATCATGCTTAGTTTGATTTTTTATAACTTGAAAGCAACAAACATTTATATTTTTGTTTAGTTTTAATCAAAATCAAAATTTCATAAAAAAATACCGTTCATAATTTTCAAACGTTAGCACAATAAAAAGAACGGAAAGACGGACACGTGAGTGCTCGTCTTTTCGCTAGTTAAAATAAAAATAATATTGAAATTCAATAATTTAGTAATTTTTTTAAAAAATATAAAAATATCATAATATTTTTTTTGGTTGTGGAAAATATCATAATCTACTTTTGTGTTTGTTTATCTTAATAAAATTATTTTTTTTAAAATAATTTAGTTTGTTTAGATATATCAATATAAAATGATTTTTTTGTTACAAAATCACATCAATCTTTTGAAAGTTATGTTGAGGTAAATATATGTTGAGGTATCAAAATAATAGGATGGGGTTAAATTGTGATTTAACTTGTCATTAACTTTCATAATCAGAGAAAGATAATAGATTGTAAATTGTTTTTAACTATTTAGATATTTAGAAATTGAATTATAGGAAAAATTGTTTTGAATGAGATTAAGATTAAGTTTGTTTGTTCTTTGAAAAAAGAATAAGTTAGTGTTTCTTATCGAGTGAGTTTGTTTTAATTTGTTTTTAAGAGAGAGAAAATAGGGGTATGTTAAAGCAAAAGACGCAAAATGATATAATTTTGATGATGTGTCAAAAAATTAAGAAGAGGTAAGATTGTATTTTTGGTAGACATTATGTTTCATAATTAGAGAATATGTAGATGTTTTTAACTCTTTAGATATTTAGATATTGAATTATAGGAAAATTTGTTTTGATTGGGATTAAGATTAAGTTTGTTTGTTCTTTTCAAAAAGATTAAGTTAGTGTGTTTTATCGAGTGAGTTTGTTTTAATTTGTTTTTAATAGAGAAAAAATAGGGGGAGATTGAAGAAAAAGACATAAAAGAATATAATTTTGATGACTTGTCAAAAAATTAAGAAAGGGTAAGATTGTATTGTTGGTAGACATTAAGTTTCATAAGTAGAGAATAGATTAAATTTCATAATTAGAGAATAGATAGATAGATAAATGTTTTTAACTCTTTAGATATTTAGAAATTGAATTATAGGAAAATTTGTTTTGATTGAGATTAAGATTAAGTTTGTTTGTTCTTTTAAAAAAGATTAAGTTAGTGTGTTTTATCGAGCGAGTTTGTTTTTAATTTGTTTTTAATAGAGAAAAAATAGGGGGAGGTTGAAGCAGAAGAAACAGAAGGATATAATTTTGATAAAGTATCAAAAAATTAAGAAGGGGTAAGATTGTATTTTTGGTAGACATTGAATTTCATAATTAGAGAATAGATGTTATATTTTTTTTAAAGATTGTATTATTGTTATATTTGTTTTTTGAAATCATATATTAATGTTATATTGTCTATTCTCTTTGAAAAATTAAACAAGATTTTTTGAGTTTGTTACAATTTAAAAGTCACAACTATTTGTAACGTGAGTGCCAATCTTTTTTATATATATAGCATTGAGTCACAAATAATAGTAACATAGCACCGCACTTGTTTAGAATTGAGAGTGAAAAAAAGTCGAATAGGATGGAAAAGATGAAGAACAAATTCGACTTGGTTTCAGACGATTCCGATCACAAATACCGCCTCAACAACATCGGCGGAAATTGCTTCAGCGACACAAAAAGTGCCATATATAAAAGAATCATGAAAGAGTGGAAAATCCTTGAAAAGAATCTCCCTGATACCATCCACGTCAGAGCCTACGAACGCCGTATTGATTTACTACGCGCCGTCATCGTTGGCGCTGCCGATACACCTTACCATGACGGTCTCTTCTTCTTCGACATTCAATTCCCCTCCGATTACCCAAACATCCCGCCGAAGTTCCATTACCACTCATTCGGGTATGGTCTAAACCCTAATCTCTACCCTAACGGAAGGGTTTGTTTAAGCCTTCTTAACACATATATTGGTAAAAAGTGTGAAAGTTGGGACCCATCGAGTTCAACTATTCTTCAGATTTTAGTTTCTATTCAAGGGCTTGTTCTCAACGAGAAGCCACTTTTTAACTCACCTCCTTTTCGTGTGTTTAAACGTTCTTTTCATGAAAAAAAGTCACGTGCTTACATGGAAGATGTTTTTGTTCTCACGTGCTACACTGTCGTTAACCTAATTCGGAAACCACCTAAGAATTTTGAGGATTTTGTGAAGGAACACTTTCGTGAAGAGGTCATGTTCTTCTTGCTGCATGTAGAGAGTATGTGAATGGACGCGTGATGGTTGGGTATTATAGTTACAACAACAACCAAATGGCATCATCGGCTTCATCGACCTCGATGACAGGTATTAAGGTTAGGGAGTCTTTTCAGAAGTCTTTACAGTCTGCTTACTACAATATGTATAAGCAGTTTATAAAATGTGGTGCTTCTTTGGAGGGTTTTCTTCAAGAGTTGGAGCTTGAAGAACAAGGCAAGGACAGGAGCAAGAGTAAGAGATCCAACGGTGGGGGTGGAATATTCAAGAAAGCTATGGGGAAGATCAAACTAGCTTTGGGATTGAAGAAGAAGTAGAAGAAAAAGAGTACTTTTTTTTATCACGAATTTTATTTTATTTTATTACAAAAGAAAAATCTTATCTTTGTTAGGTTTTTAGGCTATAAAGAATTGCATTTTATTTTTCTCTGAATCACTATGGTTTATGAAACGTTTCTGGCTTCAATCAAGTTAAATTGTTCCTTATCTTTTTCTTCTTCTTCTTCTTTGTTCCGCATTGTATTTGGTTTTACTCCTTTTTTCCAAGTGAAGTTAATTCGTGCTCGTGCTTAGGTGTGAGGCTTCGTAGAGTTGAGGTTTGTATGGTTTGAAATTAAGTTTTGTATGGCTTCATCTAGATGTGATAAATAACAATAGGTTTTGGTTAAGGGTAATGGTATGATATGTATACACTCATTCATCCATTTTAAATGAAGACTTCCATTTCCCACCACCAAATAACAAACAAGTGAGGCCTTTAAAGAAGGGATAAGTTGGGTAGATGTGTGTCCACCAATCTTTTCTCTTTGGTTAAGAGTAACTAACGTTGTAGTTGTATGAGTAAGTTTGCAAATGGTACCTATAAATTAACTTGCAAATGTATTCATATCGTACTTTTGTTTGAGTGATGGGTAAATTATCCACGGATCTTCACTGGCAACCTATAATTTTCTTAGTAAGTATGGTCTTTGAAGGATAAAATATAATCTTGTTTTGAAATTATAGGCTAAATTGAACAGTCCTTTAATTAATTTAACAATTGAGCTATACTGCCTCATTAATTAGATATACAAGAATCTTCTAATGAGTATACTTTAAGGGCTCGTTTGTTACAGATTAAAATAAAAGTGATTTTGACATAAAATAATTTAGAGATTATATTTTAGAGATTTTATGAAAAATCAGAATCTATTTTGTGTTTGCTTACTGTAATAAAAATCACTTTTTTTTTAAATAAATAATTTAGTTTGGTTAGATACAACTATATAAAAGAGATTTTTTGCGACAAAAAATCATTTTTTTTAATAAATAAGTTAGTTTGTTTGGATACAACTATATAAAAGAGATTTTTTGTTATAAAATTAGTTCAATTTTTAAAATCATATTTTCTAACTGCTCTTAACAGCTTCTCATTTGAAGTTGTTTTTAGATTTTTTTAGATCCTGATTTTTTTAAAAAGCTGTAACAAACACATGCAAAACACTTAAAAATGATTATTTTTTTTAAAAAAAGTGATTTTTTTTCTTAAAAAACTATAACAAACAGGCTCTAAACATGTACTTGTGAAGAATTTGGTTGACTCGGCCATATTCTAAATAATGGAACTATGCATGTAAAGTAACTAGTATTTGGGTGGTTTTTCTAACTTCTAATTTTATCTTTAAACAAATTCATCTACAAGAATGTTACATTGTTGATAACTTTCAATAGTTTATAGTATATATAAATGGAATACATGATTTTTTGGTGACTTTTTCAACTATCAATTATACCATTAAATAAATTTATCTACAAGAGTATTATATTGTTGGTGACATTAAAAAAGATAAGAATTTATATTATTTTTCTGTATTGTTGATGTCATTAAAAAATATAAATAGGAGAATGCTAACTAGTGCCACAAGGACATTGGTTAAACATAAAAAATAAGTAAGTTTTTATGAAAAAGTTGTGTAATCATTACTTGATCAAAAATAATATCTTATATTTCTAAGATAAAACTTCTATTAGTAGATTCCTTAACCAATGCCATAAGGATACTGGTTAACAAGACCCATATAAGTATTGTTTATCATAATATGACGGTGTAAAATATCCACACCTATAATTTTAAACAAAATCTTAATTTCATAAAAATAATTGTTCGTAACATTAACGCAGTAAAAAGAGTTGACAGACGACCACTCCATTGTTGTCTAAACTATAGTATAAATAATATCATAGTATAAATAATATCATAGTATAAATAATATCATCTTTTAGATATGTTACTAATATTATTTTTCTAGAGGATTATTATTATTATTATTAGCGTTCAAACAGATATTTCATGTCTGGCTGTCTGCATTTTTTATTGCGTTAATACGTATAAATTGCAAATAATATTATTTTTTTTGTGAAATTTCGATTAAAATTATAGCTATAGAAAATAGATATTTTGCATTTTCATATTATAACAAATTATACTTATCTTTTTCAATGTTATCAATAATATAACAAATATAATATAATTTTTTTTTAATTAACACCAATAAAATATCATTTTTAAATTTAAATTTGTTTAAGGGTATAATTAGAAGTGAAAAAACCAGACCAAAATCATATATTCTCTTTATAATATTGCATAGATATCAACACTTCAATTAATTTTCTTAGCAAAAAGAAAAAACTTGAATTAATATCTATGATTTAAAAATTCAGTATTTGAACTAATAAATTTAAACACCTTTTGATTTGATATATAAAAGTTTAGAACTATATAATAAAAAATTGCAATTTTGTTATTTTTCAAATAAGAGCAATGATTTGTGAACAACCCATTTGTAACGATAACTTATTTACTTTTTTTAACTATTTTTTTGGAAGATTTCGATTTGCGTTCTCCTCGTAGTGATACATGGTGTTGCACTGGTTGTCTAAGTTTAGTTGTATAAATAACACAACTCTTTAAATAAAGTCATTTAATGGCGTCAATGAAGGTTGACTTGATTGATAACAAGTTGACTCACTCGTAAGATTGTAGATTCAACTCTCAATATCAATTCAATGACCTCTTTAATGTATGATACATAAGTATTTATGTAACCGCTCTTTGAGCTTAGAAGCTTGTCCCGACTCCAATGAGACTTGCCCCTTACCTTAAGTACAATTCATATAAACTTTCTTTTTCATAAAAGAGGTCATTTGATGGCAAACAAATTTCAATTAGTAAGTGTCAAAAATACTAGACAATTAAAAAAAAGTAACATATTCAAAAATGGTACAAAGAACGTATAGAAAATATACATCAACTTAGTTCATTTTGACATTTATGTATGTATCTATGTACATAATGGTATCTTGATTATTTAAGCAGAAAAAGAACAAAAGTGAGTGATATATTGAAGAAAAAAAAATAGTTAAGGACTTTTTTTTTAAGCAATAATAATATTTGGTTGCTAAAAAAAACCAATTACCCAAGTATCAATTACTCAGTATCCAAGCTTATTGGAGGCTTGGTGCCCTGATCTTCTTCCATAGCGACCACTAACTAGTGAACGATGACAGTGGCTGTTGTAACTGGAAGAAAATTATAAGGCGATATCAAAATAGGGCACACCTTACGATAAACAGGGCACACATTGTCAATAGGAAATAGTTGAATCATAAGGCGATATCTAAGGATAGTACGATACTTCATTGTGACATATGTTGACCTAACCCATCAATCAAGATAGCTAGAAGAAAATCATGAGCATGTGTGCTTGCAAACATTCCAAGACTAGCTTATGTCTAGTGGTCATATCAAACTTAACTTTCATATCTTGAACACTTTTACTAAAAAAAGCACTCGTCAAAACATGTTGTGCTTTCGGAGGGACGATGTCCTTGCCAGTAAAACTGCCAACGTCAAAATTTGGAATCGTACCATGAACACCATCCAAAACATTATCAAAATCGGAGTCCATACCACATATCTCATTGTCTCTAAAAATATGATATTGTAGGCTTGTAGCACCCAAGACTGCATCCTAAAAGCCAAAAAAGAGTATAAGCATCTACTGCTAAGTACAAACCCAACCCTCCAAACCTAATAGGTAAAGAAGCCAACATCTATTGAAGGTCCTGAAAAAAAGGACCTCTACCAACCACAATGTCCTCATCTTTTGGCCAAATACTATTTGCGGTCCTTTAAGTTGCATGATTATTACAAGTTAGTCCTTTAAGTTTTTTTGTTACAAATTGGTCATTTAAGTCATAAAATATTTGCACCATTATTGTAATTTCATCAAACTCAATTAAAAAGTGTTTATGTGGATGTTTAATATTAAGTTGGTTTGTCCAAATTCATTGCTCTCAAAATTAAAGTTGATACATGTGTTATTCGGTCTTGATTCAAAATAAAATTAACCGATTATTTGATTTATAATATTGTTGTTCAAATATTTATATGTAAAATTAGGCTAGAAATTCAAAATCAAGATAAAAAATAAATAATCGCGTTTGATGTCATAAACACTTTTTGACCTACCATCTTAATGTTAAATGGTGTATAAACACTTTTTAACGAAGTTGCTGAAAAATGGATGATAATGTAAATATGCTGTAAACCCGTTTATTTGATCTCTATCCAATTTGGTCGGATCCGGAATCCCCGATACAACCAGTTTCGGACGACAATGGCTGCTGCTGTAACTAGAAGAAAATTACTTTCCTTCGTTCGCTCAACTTCAACTTCTTTTCCCTATTCAATACAAAACTCTTCTTCTCATCCTCATTTCTCTACTACTTCTTCCTCTTGTTCCGGTAAGTTAATTTTCATTTTCACTTTTTAATTAAATAATTAATTAATTAATTGATTCAATTTCAATTTGCATTTGTCTTGTGTTTCAAGCTCAGAGGATAATTTTGGAAAATGGAAAAATGGGGGTGGCATTTGCCATGAATCAGCTTGCATTGACTCAACAGCGTTTTTAGATGTTGGTGCCATCGTTCATTCCGAATCTGTTGTTGCTTCAAATGTTCGTATTGGTTCTGGAACTGTGGTTGGACCTTCTGTTTCTATTGCTCATTCAACAATTATTGGGTACTCTTTCTCTATTGCTTTTTTTATTTTTTATTTTATTTTTAAAGGAACAAGCTTAATGCATTTCATTTAAATGTGCCTGACTTGCTATTACCAACCATGGATGGAACACCCAAATACTTTCCAGTGCCTAGTACTTGTTTGACTCCCATGATATTAGCTATTGCATTTCTCACATCTGTTGGCGTGTTGCGGCTACAAAATATTTCAGATTTTTGGAAATTTATACCTTGCCCGGATGCAGCCTCATAAGAAGCGAGGATGTTTTTCAGAACAGATGCTTCACCCACGGATCCTTTGAAAAAGAGAAAGCAATCATCCGCGAACACGAGATGAGAGATAACCCATGCAAAGTACCTTGACTCTCTGCTTTTCTAATTAGCGCGGACAGACCTTCTGCGCACAAAATGAATAGATATGGTGAAAGTGGATCACCCTGTCGGAGACCTCTACCTGGGACAATCGGCCCTACCGTAGCACCATTAACCAAAACAGAATAATCTACCGTCTCGACACATAGCATTATCCATTTCACCCATTGTGCTGAGAATCCCATTTTAATCATAATGTCTCGAAGGTAGTCCCAATCGATACGATCATAGGCCTTACTTATGTCAAGCTTGAGGGCTGCATCATATTTATTGCCTTTGGATTTTGTTTTCATGTAATGGACTATTTCAATGGCTGCCATGGCATTGTCGAGTATAGATCTTCCCGGCACGAAGGCAGACTGGTTGTCTGAAATGCATTTATCAAGAACAAGCTTTAAACGATTAGCCAGAACCTTGGCGATTATCTTGTATAAGACATTGCACAGGGCTATGGGGCGCCAATCTTTCATGGTTTCCTGAACATCACCTTTTGGGATTAAAGTGATGTTTGTAGAGTTAAGCTTTGGTGGGAATATTCCTTGTGCTAGCCAAGAGCAACCTGCTTCATAGATTTCACTTCCATGGTCTATTGCTATGCTATGTAACTTTGTCTTGTATTTATTTTATTTTATTTTATTTTATTTTATTGATATACCCTTATTTATTGAATCTCACTCTACTTAATTACTCCACTAATTACAAGTAATAATGATGTTTTTAGTCGATAACAATAATTTTACCATTAAAATCAACTCAACTAAACGTTTTGAACTGGACCTCGGTCCATTTCGCCAGCCCAACGCTTGAAGACCAAGTAACCCATAATCTTCGCTACTCGTGGATGGACAGAGGACTTCTCGTGCGCTCGATCGCACAGGAGCGTGGTTCAGTCAATCAGGATCATTGATGTGATCTCTAATGAATTCCCGCTTTCCCTGCCGGGTTTCACGGGATCAGTTACAGCTGGGCACCCTTGTATAAAGATGGCTTCGCACCACATTGAACTCAATTCACACTTTCACCACTTTTTCAGCAACTCTTCCATTGAGTCCTCTTTGTAACTTTGCAGAGAACTACCTTCGCCATGAACTAGACTAGCTCCGTCGTATCGGAAAACTCTTTTGTATACAGTCCGTTGATTTAATATATATGGGTCCGGTTTACATTATTATTATATTAATTATTAATCACGCACAACTCAAATTTGACATTTAATCTGAGACGAGATGTAGGGAGTAAATGTGTGAGACTGAGAGAATCGTTACATCCCCTTAATGTATCGAATTTACAAAAACATCCCTAAGTTTCTTCTGTTGTAATTTTATGGATCATACTGAGTCACTGACTAACAAAATACATGTTTGAGGACTAAATCAATTTACAAATGATACATTTTGCGAAACAAACTAACTGACTAACGAAAGATAAATTTGGAGATGTTTTTGTAATTTTAATGAATTCAAGCAATATAATGAATGACATGACCTAACACATTTAAGGACCAAAGTGATTCTTTACTGGTTATTTATTTATTTATTTATTTATACTTTACATCAGAAATATGATTTTAAATAGTGGTTGTGGTTGCGTTGCGATCCCAAATATTGCAAAGAATCAATGGTCAATTGCAGCTTATGCGGCCTAAAAAATGGCTGCGTTGCAGTTTTGGCAACATAAAACACCGTTATGCGCGACCCATATTGTTGTCAGACCTTATTTAAAACCTTGATCGGAAGTATATTGTCTCTTCTTTTATTTGTAATTATGTATAGAGGTTCACATGCCTGTTTATGTCTGAAAACTTGTATATATGGATTTCACTATTAAACTAATGTCTGATGCAACTATACTTTTTCCAGGTTTAACGTCTCACTTAGTAATTGCAGTATAGGTGATTCATGTGTAATTCACAACGGAGTCTGCATCGGTCAAGATGGTAATGTTGGTTTTCTAAACTTGCTTGTTTTTTAATAGTTACGGACACCAAGTGTCATGGTATGGACCTGGCAGTTAGTTTGGTGTAATCACGGTGTCACCGCAATTTTGTCAAACATACTTCCAATCCAAACATGCACACAGAAAACATGATATATGTGGTTAAGAGACATTTAACTTTAGCAGCAGATGGTGCTTAATGTTGAATTGATTGTTGCACTGTATTTTACATGCAGGATTTGGATTTTATGTGGATGGTGATGGTAACATGATAAAGAAGCCACAGGTTGGTAATTTGTCTTGTAATTTATTTTTATCCTATATATGTTGACAATTTCTTTCTGTTTAAAAATATTTTTCAACTTGCATAGGCTGTACTAATAATATGAATTTCTTGCTTAAATCTGTCAGAAGCTGAATGTAATAATAGGGAACAATGTGGAAATTGGTGCAAATACATGCATCGACAGGGGCAGGTAATTTTTTTGATGGCGTATAACCTTTTCTATTTAGCTTCATGATGTGTCAAAAAATGTGGTATAGTTTGATTTTCACTTGGAATTGATATCAACTTATTATATTCTCTGTTTGGCCATGCAGCTGGAGAGATACGTTTATTGGGGACAACTCAAAGATAGATAATTTAGTTCAGGTTAACATTTAGCTTTTACATAATTACAATAGCGAAATATTAAAAACAAAAAGGTTTTGTTCTTTGTTCTGATAGTTCTGCAGATTGGTCACAATGTAGTTATTGGGAAGAATTGTATGCTTTGTGGACAAGTAGGGATTGCAGGCTCAGCAACGTATGTTATCTTTATTCATTTTTCTGTTACCTATTAAATTTTTGGGATGATTAATCTGGTCAAATTCATATCAGAACTAAAGTTATCGCTGAGGCTTACGAGTTTCTCAAGAGTTGCAACTTTTTTTCTTGTGTTCAGCATAGGAGATTATGTGACGATGGGAGGAAGGGTAGCAGTACGAGATCATGTATCGATTGCATCAAAGGTATGCTTTTGTTTTACTTGATGCATCGAGGATAGCTATTGATTAGTGAATGAATAATTGGACTTTCGTTGCTTGTTGTGACTTGTAAGACAAATAATATCAAACTATACTGATCTCGGATAGTGTTATTAAGCCGAAGATTTGAAAGACATTGGGAATAAATAATACATGTTAATTACCTGAAAGTTAGGTCTCCTCATATGCCGTCTATCATGACAATACTTTTCATCTTCATATTATCAGTACAACCTGTAGTTTCTTGCTAGCTGTACTAAGTGTATGTTGGGTTTGATGGTCAGTTCAGCGGAATCACCGGTGCCACCATGATTTTGTAAAACGCACCACCAATCCAACCATCCATCAATCAACACTGTTTTAATTTACTTTTCTGTTGTATTATTTTACTGTTTATAAATTGGGTGCTTGCGGTTGAGGAGAAGACGTCTGATTGCAATGTTCTTGCAGGTTCGACTTGCTGCGTTAAGTTGTGTAACCAAGAACATCACAGAACCTGGGGACTACGGTGGCTTTCCTGCTGTAATGATCTACTAGTCTTGTTCTTCATTCAATATAATACAGTAGCATCAAAGTTCATAGTTTGACATTGACATGCATATATGTTATTGGGTTGGGTCCATTCATAAACCAGCTTCCTTGTTCCTTTGTAGGTTTCTATTCACAAATGGCGGAGACAAGTTGCCAGCAGTTTTGTAGTTAGAGGAGTCTGAATACTTGCCTCGCAAAATCAATATGTAGTGACTAGTTAGCACATTTTTTAATGCTAAATCATAGTTTTGTTAAGCCGACCATTACATTGCAAGATTAAAATATGTCTTAGATTATGAATTATTTGTGTTCCATACAGTTTACACATTATATGTACAACAAAATTTCTTACATGGAAGAAATTTTCTTAACGAGCATAAATCCAAAACCTAGTCATTTTGTGTCGCAGAGTGGTTTAGGTACAGATTTGTAGGACTGATGAGATTTCTAAGCTTATTTTGTTTATGCTTCCTTGGCACATGACTGCATGCAAACAAATAAAATTGTTTACTAGGAGTTGGAAGGACAAACATCCAAGGGTCTTTCTATGGTGGTAAGGTACCTGAACACATGGGACATCATTTGCCAAATAAATTTTGCTTGCCTTGCCATTCAAATTTTCGAATGTATGCTAAATTTGAATCTAGTCACTAACCATTTTTTATGTATGAAAAGGCTCAAATTTCATATCGTTTTGTACCTGCCCTTGCTCAAATGTGATCATTTTCCAGCTGTTTTATTTATGTAGCTTTACTCTTCTGGGAGTTATCATAATCATCAAGCTATATAGCTTCTTTGTAGTTACACATGGGAAGTATAAGAAAGCAGCAAAAAGTAAAACTAATAACTACCAAACACTCATTAGACTTAGATCGCCCCTTTGGCAGTTGGCACAATATTTGCACATTGATTCTCTTTCACTTAACGTGTGCTTTTGGTTGAAGCTCAAATCCTTTGCCATGAAATTTTTAATCACCAAACTTCATATATGCATACAATTGAAAAAATTCGTTCCCTTTTTGCATCAACTTGACAACCTCAAGTGAAACAGAGTAGCCACTAACTTGTATAAACATCCTAGCATATCTGATATCTTAATGCATCTTAACATGTAGAATATTAGAAATGCCTACACTCTTGAAGAGACCCCGTGAGAAATATCCCAAATGATTCACATTCAAATCAAAATCACTTTCCTATGGTTTATTCCAAGCGACAAACCTGTATCTACATTATGTCGATGCTTGTGACTGATTCCATAAGCTAAGCCAATACACACGCTTGCGCAACTAGAGAATGAATAGGTCGATTCATATCTTAGAAAATGTGCTTGTTTCTAAACCACCAAATAACCAATATGATACACATTATAAACTCCTCAGCACAACAACCACGCTTCATGCCGCGTTGGAATAGGTTCTGATGACCAACCAACTAAGCTACTCAACCAATGTGATCACCATTTGCAGTGATTATGAGAAAACCTGACAACAACTCAGCCACATTTGAATTTAGAAGAATCGAAACATCACCAACGGATCTCAAACATAAGTTCTAAAATCCTTCTAACAACATATTATTGGGAAAACAGAATTATGTTATGGGTTGCATAAAATACCCACATAATACAACACCATCCAATTTAGGTTAGCTTCCTCAACTATCATCACAATACTTCTAACTGTAGGAGGATGGAGAGACAGTTATCTTCACATTCATCGTTCCTTCCTTACAAGAATCGCAAAAACTGAACAAAAATCCTTGCGCCGCCAGCTCTCCTAGGGTTTTAACCTGACTGGGTTTTTGGCGTCCAAATTCCCCATAGTTGGTGATTTCTTTCCCACACGTTTGGTCGTCTTTCTTTATCCCAATCTTTTGGACGTCAATTCCCTTCCCTTCACATTTGTTTATGTTCCTGTCAATCTGTGATATCGACGCTAACGTTTTATGAATGGCATCCTCCTCAAACCTGCAAACAGCGGAGGACGCAGCCCATCATGTCGTAACTGTTGAAGAAGATGAGGAAAACATTTTTGTTTTTGACGACAACGATGTCGAAGAAGTTTACACGCATGTCTACAAAGCGTGTTGGCAAAAATAATAACGGAAAAGACGGAAAAGCCGATTCACAAAGCATCTTTGCAAACAGCATTATCGAATATATAATATGGTGCAACCCTACATATTTTAGAATAGAAGAAATTGATGACAAACTGTATCAGCTATTCTTCGGAAGCAAAAAAGACCTCAACAGAGTTATCAATGGCAGCCCCTGGGTTTTCAGAAACTTGTGGCTACTGGTGGTTCCATGGCGTAGAGACGTTGACCCCAAAGATGTGGTTTTTAAGTATGTACCAGTATGGATGCACCTCGTTGGTCTCCTGCCTCACAATGTCGTACGGTAAAAAGGGCAAATAAAATTGGAGGGGTTGTAGGAGAAGTCATAGAGAGCGGTGTTTTTGAACTCCCAGACCGTAGTAAAGTGCTGAAAGCTAAAGTTGCATTAGATATTTTGAAACCATTGAAAAAAGGCACTCACATCGGAAACAAAGGTGATGGTGTTCTATGGGTGGATTTCAAGTACGAGAAGCTGCCACAGTTTTGTTTCTATTGTGGATGTATTGGTCATGAAGAAATAGGGTGTTCAGCGAGTCAGGGAGATGAAACAAAGACAAAGTCAAAAAATTTGGGCCCTTGGCTACGAACTCATGTTGCTGGAAGACGAATTATCGAGAATACTCCAACCAAGACAACTACATATGAAAAGCAAAGGTATAGTGAGAAGAAAAAGGTCCCTGCTGACATTATTAATGAATTGGCAACAATGATTGTGGGGGAAGACAACAATCACGCACAAATTAATAGTAAGGGCCAAACTATGAATGAAGGGTCTGTGGAAAAGGTGAACGAAATAAAAGAAATGAAAAAGAGCAGAAATAGTGCAAATGAAAATAATAAGGAAGTCCCATGTATGAAAGGTGATAATACTTCAACACAATCAGAGGCTAAAAAAGATGTAACAGTAGATAGTATCAAAGTAGCTGAAGGGGGAAAAGGGGAAGCTGGAGGAGAATTAATGTTCACAACCACACATCGAAAGACGAAGAAAATAGTAAGGATGGTGAAAAATTAGAGTGTGTTAAAAAAAAGGCAAGAGTATGAAGAGTGTGAAGATATGGATATCTCATCACCAAAGCGCCAAATGAATTCTGATGATCATTTAACGGCAGGCCTTGCTCAGCAGGCCAGCCGAGAGCAATGAGTTGTTTAGCATGGAACTGTCGTGGGCTTGGGAACCTACGTACAGTTAGAGCTTTAAAGAAGCTCTTATTTGATAAAGATCCCGGGTGTGTCTTTCTCTCTGAAACTAGGAAAAAAGATAGTGAAATGAATTATTTCCGTAATATGCATGGTTACACAAATGTATTTGCTGTCAGTTGTATTGGTGAGGGTAGGAGGCGCGCAGGAGTCCAGGCTTTGTTATGGAAGCATGACATTGAAGTGGATATTAAGTCATTCTCCAAAAATCATATTGATTTTTTTATTTCATTGGAGGAAGGAGAGGAAAAATGGAGGTGCACAGGGGTGTATGGCTATTCGGATACTCAATCTAAGCACAAGACGTGCGAGCTAATTGAGCAGCTTGCCGGTATGGGTAACACAGATAAGTGGATGTTAATGGGTGATGTTGCAGAATTTAATCTTATCTCTTTATTCAAGGACACTCTCCAAAACCTAAACCTTGTTGACCTGGGCTTTAAGGGAGAAAATTTCACATGGCATAATAATCAAAATGGTGTCAAGAACATTAAAGAAAGGCTGGATAGAATGGTGGCATCACAAAATTGGTTGTTTTCTTATCCTAATGCCACAATCACCCATCTTACAAGGCATACATCAGATCATATGCCTCTTTTATTGAGGTTGGCTCCAAGAAAATCGAAAATGAAGCACAACAAAAAGAAGATCATTAGATTTGAAGAGTGTTGGTTTCGGGATGAAAATTTTAAAGAACTTGTGGTAAAGGCGTGGGAAAATCAAGACACTAATTTAAATAGAAAAATCACAGGTTGTGTTGAAGCTCTAGCCAGATGGGAAGATGATAGATTTGGTGAGGTGCCAAAGAAAATAAGAAGCATACAAAAGAAACTAGATGATTTGAATAGAAAATCTACACTAGAAGATGTTGTCACAGAGATTAGAAGGCAAGAGGCTAGGCTGGATGACTTGTTGGAAAGTGAAGAAATGTGGTGGGCTCAACACTCAAGAGCTTCTTGGTTGAGACACTGCGACAAAAACACAAAATTTTTCCACCAAAAGGCTAGCCAAAGGAAACATAGAAATTGGGTGGATACTATTTGTGATGAGCATGGAGAATGTTTCACGGATGAAGATGATATTGCTAGGGTCCTCACTAATTTTTTTCAAACTCTTTTCATGACTAGCAATCCTGAAAGAATTGCAGAAGCGGTAGAAGTGGTTAGAAACAGACCATCGAGAGACATGTGTGGTATCCTAGATGAGAAGTTTACGGAAGACGAAGTGGTAACAGCAGTAAGAAACTTAAAACCACACGCTGCTCCAGGCCCTGATGGCATGCCAGCTATATTTTTTCAACAATTTTGGAGCATCGTAGGATGAGACGTAACTTCTTTCGCCTTGAACGTACTGAATGATGGAGCTGATCCAGGTATCATAAATCACACTTTTATTTGTCTTATCCCAAAGGAAAAATGCCAAAGTTAGCGAGTGATTTTTGGCCTATTTCTCTCTGTAATGTGATTTCCAAAATTATTTTAAAAACCATTGCTAATAGGCTGAAACTCATTCTCCCAGACATTATTGGGAAGTATCAAAGTGCTTTTGTGCCCGGTAGGCTCATTACTGATAATGCATTACTGGCTTTTGAGTCGTTTCATTGGATGACGAAAAAAAGAAGGGAAAGAATGGATGTGTTGGTATTAAATTGGACATGGCAAAAGCATGTGATCGAATTGAATGGGATTTCCTTATTGTTGTGTTAAATTCTATGGGTTTCTCTCAAAAATGGCAAACTCTTGTTCATAGTTGCATATCTTCGGTCTCTTTCTCCGTGTTGCTTAACGGGAGTCCATGTCAGAAATTCATTCCTCAACGAGGTCTTCGCCAAGGGGATCCTCTATCACCTTACTTATTTATTATTTGTGCAGAGGTATTCTTAGGAATCTTAATCAAAGCCCAAGAGAACAAGACCATTCATGGAATTAAAATAGCCAGAAGAGCTCCAAGTATTAGTCATTTGTTTTTCGCAGATGATAGTTTGATTTTCTGCAGGGACTCCTCAAATGATGCAAATGCTATTAAGAATATTTTGGACCTTTACCAAGTATCTTCAGGCCAGCTAATCAACCTGGACAAATCAGAAATTTCATTTAGCCGAAATGCATCAGCAGAGAGAAAAATCTTGTTCCAAGGATGGATGCAAATTAAGGCGGTCGAATTCTTCCAACATACGTAGGTCGATCTAAACAACAGGTGTTTAATTTTGTCAAAGAAAGAATTTGGAAGAAGTTGAAGGGTTAGAAAGGTCATTATTTATCCTATGCAGCAAGAGAAGTTCTCATAAAAGCGGTGGTACAAGCGATCCCTACTTATGTTATGAGTTGCTTTAAATTGCCGGATAGTCTGTGTGATCATATGGAAAGCATGATTAGTAAGTTCTGGTGGTGAAGCAAACAAGGAGAGAGGAAAATTCCATGGATTGCTTGGAATGTCATGTGTAAGGAGAAGAATGATGGAGGTATGGGGTTCAGAACTCTCAAAGATTTCAATTTGGCTATGTTAGCTAAACAACGGTGGCGCATTTTACAAAATGAAGAATCCTTGCTAGCTAGTTGTTTAAAAAGTCGTTATTTTCGAAGAAGTTGTCATGTGATTGGAAGGTCACGGGTTCAAGTCCTGGAAACAGCCTCTTGTGTAAAAAACAGGGTAAGACTGCGTACAATACACCAAATGGTGGGACCCTTTCCCGGACCCTGCGTATGCGGGAGCTTTAGTGCACCAGGTTGCCCTTTGCCCTTTGCCCTTTATTTTCGAAGAAGTACTTTCCTGCAGGTGGAAATAGGATTCAATCCAAGTTTCACATGGAGAAGCATTTATCAAGCAAAATTGGAAGTGGTTGATGTAGCAGGTCTGTGGAGGCTAGGTGATGGAAGAAAAGTGAGAATTTGGGAAGATAATTGGTTGCCTACTCAAAATGGATATAAAGTTTGGTCTCCAAAACCTCCCTATTGTGCTATTTCAAGAGATTGATGAGGAACATGGAGGATGGAAAATTCAGCTACTGAATGAATTATTCTTCCTCTTTGAAGTTCAACAAATTATGCAAATTCCGATCCTTCCATCGCAACAGCAGGATAAATTCTTATGGGCGATGAATAAAAAATGTGAATTCTCGGTAAAATCGGCACACAAGTTTATTAAAGGGAGGAGGGAGGTAATGAGTTCTAACCAATCCAATATTCCGAGGGAAAGTGGAATATGTAAAAAATTGTGGAAGGTGAAATCTGTCCCATCTCATATGGCGCATTCTTCATAATAAGCTTCCGGTTAAATTCTATTTGTTTAATAGAGGGATTAATTGCACACCGTTGTGTTTTTTCTGCGATCAACATAATGAAACAATCGATCATCTTTTTATGAAGTGTGACTGGTCTAAGTCGCTTTGGTTCGCGTCACCACTTGGTATTAATTTTTTTGCTGATCCAGAGATGGTTGATGACAGATCCAGCACTGATTGCAGGTTCAGTGAGTGGCTGCAACATGTAATTATGCAGGCTGACAATGAAATAATTCAAATGGTTTGTTCTTTGTGCTATGAAATTTGGAGTGTAAGGAATAAAAGGTGCTTTGAAGGGATTAATATGCCTATGGCTTTAGATATTTGCAAGAAAGCAATTCAAGAAGTTACACATTACAACAATTCTGCAGAGTTGATTTTCCAAGCAAATACTATACCAATTCCTATCCCTCGGTCACATGTGAGGTGGAGGCAGCCAAATTCCGACTCATACAAATTAAATGTTGACGCGGCTGGTCCTAATGACGTTGGCAGCTGGGGTTTGTCCACGGTGGTGAGAGATTCTGATGGTGTTGTTTTGGCCGCAGCCTACTGGTATCGTCCGACACTCCCTGACTCTGACATAGCTGAAAGTATGGCAATGCTTATGGGGTTGAATTTTGCGAAAGATTTGTTGTTCCTAAAGTTAGAAGCAGAATCTGATTCGGCAAACGTAATCGAGGCTCTCAAGGACAACAACATGCATCATAGTTACTTAGGTGCAATTGTTGCTGAGTGCCAAAATATTCGGCACAATTTTAATAATATTAGTTTTTCGCATGTTAGAAGAGAAGCTAATCAAGCTGCTCACTATTTAGCAAAATATGCAATTT
>Ga0315914_1005269_pt1 | contig 18896 bp, 9 predicted proteins | sample MpolenodulesMG_FD_203920 | JGI IMG/M metagenome (GOLD analysis project Ga0315914, IMG submission 203920) | Medicago polymorpha root nodule microbial communities from Los Angeles, California, United States - elongated nodules | ecosystem: Host-associated > Plants > Roots > Nodule | place: USA... | reverse complement strand
GTCATTGATGCACGGATGTATGTGTTTACATTTCGGTGTTCCCCATCTATCATTTGTATTTGTATTTTGCTAATTTATGACTCCTACCCTAGCACTCCTTGTGCTAGTTAGGATTCATTGTGATTTTAATAAATTCCATTTTTGCTTCTTAAAAAAAACTTTAGAAAGAGAAGACTACTAAAATTCGAGTGAGAAGGCTGAGAATCAGAAATTAGAATTTCAAGAAAGAAGGGAATTTGAAAATTACAGTTGTATCGACTACTTTGATTACTTTTAACAAAAAAAAATGGTTTTATTATCCAATTAAAATGATGCAAGGTACTATTACTAATGTACTCATTCAAAAAGTGTAATTTGTGTATTGTAGCATTTCTATTAAACAGTACTTGATCCAATTTTAAAAATAAGTAATGTCCGTGTTAGCTGTTGATTTATACACCATGGGTTGATTTTATTAGCTTGTCTCTAGTTCATGTTGGTTCGTCCAATGCTTGCAGATTTCTACGCATTAATTTCTTTTGCAATCTACTTGAAGCTTTTTCTGGATTGTGCATATGATGATAATTTTCTTGGGTTATATTTTGGGTTCGTCATTGGATTTAGGTCCAGTTTTTTTATAGCACTTTTTGTTAATCTTTCTCGTATCATTCTGCTAGGGTTGTTTTTCTTTTCCTTGGCCAGGTTTATCATTTATGTCCCCCTTGATATTTTATTTTTTTTTGTCAAGTAGTTTAGTGGTTAGAATTCACATTTTTTTAAGGTGAATAAATGAGGTGTTCAGGGTTCGAACACCGGCCCCTGCATATAATAATGCATGTCTCTACTAACTGACTTATGCTCACGGGACTGGTACTTCCTTTTTCTATTTAACATATTTTACTTACTTTAAAAAAATAAGAATTAAACTAATTCATTCATTCAAATTAAAAATAGTACATTCGCAGTAATTAAAGAATTTGGTTAAGTGCAATTAATTTACTAGATTTCAATATTTCATGCAAACAATAAATCAAATTTACTAGATTGTCCCTTTAATATATTTAGTGAAAAAAGACATTCAACTACACACATATATTTTTGAATTAAAGGAATTATATATAGAGATTATATCATCAAATCAAATAGCTCAAAAGTAGTTAACTTTTACTTATCATAATGACCAAAATTTGATTAACATTTTCTTTTTGCTTTTCCTAATTCCTTTGACTTCATCAAAAAACAATGATGCAAGTAAACAGATGTTTTTGGTAATCATGTTACAAAGTATCAACATAGAAAAATCTTTAATGGAAGTCAAAGGTTAACCTCACCAGAAAGTGATGATGAGGAGAGGTAGTGTGAACATGCATGAAGAAGACATATTGATGGCTACCTCAATTTTGTATCCCCACAATTGATGCGCATGCTTAACCTCATTTCCCTATCAAACAAACAGAACAAAAAATAAAACAAAATTGGCACTATTTCTTTATATCTCCTTTCTTTTTCATTGTCACAATTCCATTCCAAATTCCATAATCATTAAAATGGAAAACGAAATTTATTTATTCATCTAATATCAATTTCTCCATACGACATATTAGCATCATCAGAAATTACAAAAGAATGCATCATATGTGTGTTTTTTGTTTTGTTTGTGACAATTACATGTCAGTTTTATTCCTTAGGTCGTGAAATTCTATCCTCCCAACAAATAAACTTGAATATCAATCTAAAACTCGAGTTAAATATTTAATGTTGAAAGGTTTAAAGTTACAAGTTTTAGTTTGCTATACAAAAACGAGTAATAGTGAATAAACGAAGTAAAAATATAAGGGAAAAAAACACAAAATCGTAAAAATGCAAAAAAAATAATAAAATAGTAAAAGAAAATGGTATTGAAAGTAAAGTTAAGTTTCATACATCATTCGATCAATAATGAGTAAGATATTTTATTCTATGTGGATGGATGTGTAATTATATGTTAAATGAACTCTTTTGCAGAGATTTGATTCTATACTATTTATAGAAAGAAAAAAAAATTAAACTCAAGACAAAAAAAATAAAATGAAACTAACTTATATGATACATGAATGTCAAACATCTTCTAACTAACTTGACAAACTTCTCCTCCAAGTTTCTTCTAGCATTTTCAATTTGGAACGTTGAAGGTCTCAAGTCTAAGTGCTTCTTTAAAAGTTCTTCTACTTAAACTTTTGGTACGACACTTATTTTGAAAAGTTAGATACTTTGAATCTTCGAATTTCTTCAAGAACACTTATCTTTGAGTTCCTCTATACTGATCTTCAGAAAAGGTCTTCGAATTCTTGTACCGGTGGTAGAGGAAGCTTGCTTCAAATGATGAATTTTGAGGAGATCGTTATACTTCTCAAACTCTTTAATAATGACTTTGTAACTTTAGAAAATATATGAATTTTAAGCACTCTTTAATCCAGTTTTAAAAATTTGTTCGCAATATTGTTTTTATCTTCTATTGTTCCATTGTTAACGTAGGAGTTCAAAACTATTCATAAAAACTTGATTTTATTAAAGCTAATGGACTAAAGTATTATGTTTTGTAACTTTTAACAAGGTAATATGCTACTATATATAGACAAAGACAATAATGAAACTGTTGGTGTAAGCTTGATGCTTACACTCAATGATGAGAGAAAAGAGAGTTCAGAACGTTCTGTCCTGTATTGAGAATAGAGAGGATGAAGAGAGTTTTGTTTATGGTGCATTGTAAAACTATGAACTGTATTGCATAGTGATAGTGATTATGATACAGGAAATGAGTTATATCAATTGAGTACTTATTATAGGCTAAGTGGAGTTACTTGCACTACAAGCCACTAACTAGTTGGATTTATTCACAACAGAAACATGCTTGTGAAGAACATGTAGTACATCAATCCATCATCAATGGACCAAATAGGATTTTACTTCTATACAATATTATTTGTATCACATAAATTTTCCAAACACGACCAAACCAATAAAATATTAAACACACATTTATATCATTATTTGAGGCAATCCTAGTTTCATACAGATACATTACTAAATTTTTTAAAATCACATATCTAGATTTCTAGTTAACAGCCCTACAATTTTTCCTTATTTGACCCTGCTGTCCTGTAAGAACACCAATGCGACCCATTTTCTCAACAGAAACCGCAAAGTCTCTGAAAAACAGAATAGGCCACTTGCTATAATTGGTAACCAATGCAGAAGTTGTATTGTCACCCAAAAGAGCTTGGTCTGATTGTAGTAGCCCAGAATTGCTCAAAACATTTTTGTAATATGTGTTGTCAAATGTGTTTGTAGTGACAGGATCCAATGGAGCCAAATTGGAGTCGGAATCAGCTTGATTTGGACATACTTTTTGTAAATTTTGTAGAAGTGATGAATCAAGCGATGGATCCGATTTACCAGAGCCACCAAAGTTGAATAGCCTTGGCTTGAATGTAAAGCATTGCGCAAAGCCAAAGGTGTGTGCACCTGCATATATTGAGTACTTAGTCAATACACATGAAATTGGTCTCTTCACTAACTTTATAATACATATAAGAAAGGACCTTATGATCATTAGAGTTAGAAATATGTTTGCCATGAAAATGAGGATAAAATAATTCGAATAGATCAACTCTAACGAATCATAAATGTTATACATGTTATAAATATTTTCGTACAAATAATTGCAAGGGAAGCAAACCTGAGAGCACTGCGACATCTTTCTTTTCAAGACCTTTGGAAATGAACTTGGCAGTAATGTTTTCAAGAGGTTCAAAGGGTGATGGTAAGTTATTTGCATCGCTCTCACTCGCGGTTGTTCCATCTCTACGACCAAGAGGTACAGCCCAAAATGGACCTTTACTCTGAAATAATTAAAGAAGTTGTGATTAATAATATGTTTGAAGCATGCATGCAATACTCAAGAGGTAATTGCTCATGCATGATAAATCTGTTTTTCATGTTCCCCCAAAACATTATCATATGGTAAATTTGTAACTTAGTCTCCAAATAATTAAACTGTGAGTTCTTACTAGATATACAGCATCTCTGGCTGCAAGGGTAAGTATATCAGCACATGAGACTGTGGATGGACAAGCATTCTCTAAATCAGACTTTATTTTATCAATTACATCAAATCCTCTTAATGAATTTTTATTAGGAAGTGCATTTTTCTCCCCTTTTAGTGTGTCTGTATCATCCAGTAGCACAGATCCATCACATCCCTATGTAACACAGAAAAATGAAATAAGAAACACATAGTTGATTGATAAAAAAATTCGAGTAAATAAATAGCAAAAATAAAAGATAAACAGCAATTGAGAGAGCTTAATTACATTGACAAAACAATCATGGAAATGAAGGCGCAAGAGAGAAGCAGCAATCCTTGAATCATTGGCTATAGCTGACAAGATATTGTCTTTAACAATTTTGTTCAGATTTGGACAAGTTCTGTTATAGAAATTGTAATATAGTTGAGAGCACACAAGTGGACTAAGAAACACAAGACAAAACATGAAAACAAAAACATGTTTGTTAGAGACACACTCCATGAGTTGAAACTATGTTGACAACAAGGGGAAGTTAAATTTTGTTGAGTTGACAAATTTTATTAGAACTTTGTGTGACAATAAGTTGTAAGCTGAAACAATTTATAGAAGAAAAAAATAGCACTTGTTAATTGTTAACATTGTTTTTATAGAGTGGTAGAGCCACTATAATTGTCCTTATCTCTTGAGTATGGTAAAAGTCCAAAATTTCTGCTCTAAGTGGCAAAGATGATGCATGAGAATATTAAAATTAGTCTCATAGTGCATATACACATGATGTATAAGGAAGCTTGATTGAAAGAGTATTGTTTTATTTTCTCCTAGTTGTCCATGCACTTCTAAGATACTAAGAAACATGCATTGTTAGGATTAGCTAGGAGAAGAATATTTCAAAGCAAAAATTATAGATATATACCCGAAGTGCTTCATGTTTCATGTTTGACTGTGTTATATTCTGTGAATATGTTATGTGGTGGAACATGAGTGTACTGTCATGATATAAAAGTTACCAAAACAAAACTAGGGAGATTAGATAATAATAAACTATTAACCTAGCATTTTGTGGGAAACTACATGATCAACTTTCTGCTATATATAAACTTGTGGACAGCCCTCGTGTTAAGCTCAATTGATAGAGACAATGCATAATATATGCAAGGTTTGGGTTTCAATCTCAGACACCACCAAAAAAATAATAAAACTTGTGGACAACAAATTAATTGAAATAAATTGATTTTAATTTGTGATCTGGTTCAAGTAATTGTTAAGTATTGAGTCTTTGATTTAGGTCGATTCAATCGGGAAGTATCTAAATTCGAACAATCCATAATTCCTTAGTTTTTGACCGAACTCTAAATTAAGGAAAGGTTTTTTTTTTCTTCTAAAAACCGAAAGACCAAATAAGTTGACTTTTCAAGAGAAATAACATTGAGATTTTATATGAACTAATACTAATGGTAATGTGACATTAACTATTACTCACCCAAAGTGATTGATATTTTTCTTTATCTCCCCACCATTTTGTATAATGTGATCCGGTACTTATCAAAACATAAGATCAATGGTTTTATATGTATTTTTCTTCTAAGAAGAGTTTCGTACGACTCTACTAGACCTGCATTTTATACACTAACATGCTTCGCTCTACTTAAGCGCAAGTCTTTTGTTTCAAAACTTTATCTTCCTATCTCAAACTTTTCATCTATCTCTTCTCTCGATTATCCAATTAAAAAAATAGTATTCCTCCGGTTTTATTTATAAATGATTGACTTTTTAGATTTATTGAATAATTAATGTATCTGGTCTAAAATATAGACTAAATACATCAATTATTCAATATGAATCTAAAAAATCAATTATTTTTTATAAATGGGACCGGGAGGTATTATTTTCTACAAAAGCATGCATCATATAACAACCTTTTTAAATTAAGCATGTCCAAAATCAAGATAAAAATTTGCAGCTATAGAAAATTCTTTTATATTATCACTCATAGTTTTATACTAGCTGCGTGGATTGTGATATCCTCATAGAAAATTTTATTGCTCGAATTAATAGGTGGAAATATGCCAAGTCGATCGATGGAGATTTATAACCCGGTCTACATTAGACTCAAGTCATACCAGACTTGTTTGTTATAATAGATAAAGCTTAGATTTTTGAAAAGTCTATTTAGTTAAAAAGGTTAGACCATGGATTGTTAAAAAGTTTTTTAAGCATATATGACTAGCCTATTTAAGTAAACATAAATAATATTTTTATTTCATTTCATTAGATTTTGTCCTTTAGATTACATTATAAATTTGCTAATGTTTTGAGTAATTTATATTTATCGGCCTACAATAACTTTCTCATATTTAAATACATTAATATAAACTACAATTAAAGTATGATATCATATATAGGTCACATTTTCTAAAATGTCATGTTAAATATCAAAATGGAGTTTAATCTTATTGATTTATTAGCGTGTTAGTCTATTTAAATTTAAAATTTAAATATAACCCATATACTTATTAGCAAATACTAACCTGTTCACTAACTTGTTGACCACGTTTATACAATGGTTCAGTTACATGAAACAAAAAGTAAAGTTATAACTCAATTGGCGGGACAATGCATTATTATATGCAGGGGTCGGGGTTTGAACCCCAGACACCCTACTTATTCACCTTATAAGGTGAATTCTAGCCACTAAGCTACCTGACAAAAAAAAAAAAAACCAAAATTCTGAACTATCGAACCATGTCCATTTAACTTTCATGTTCGGTTCTGTTCTGTTTTTCTTCATTTGGGAATGCTTGTTTATATTTATCCCCATTTGATCAATTGTTAAAACTCAAATATATGACTTGACCAAAAAAGAAAAACAAAATCTCAAATATATTGGTTTGGTCATTACAATCAAAATATTTGTAGTGAATAATGATTACTCTAAATTCTCTTTTGGTTTGATCCTCGTGATATTTTAACATAAAATTCAAATATGAAATATCAAAACGACCACTCCAAATCTTCTTTTAATTTGGTCATAATGATATTTAAATTGAAAATATAATCAACATGAGTAGTGAAGGTGTCAAAATCCACATTTCTATATTCGGTTACATGTTGTGAGTTTATATTCTATTGAAGTCAGTGGCGTTGCCAGGACCCAGAGTCAGAGGGTTCAGACTCTTAATTTTTTTTTGTCAAGCAATCTAGTGGCTGGTGCTCACACATTTTAAGTATGGAGAAGTGAGGTTGAGGGTTTGAATCCGACACCTACATAATATTTTTCTTGCAGCTACCAACATAACTATTCTTACGAGACTAGACTTTTAAATTTTTAATTAATAATTATAATATATTCCTCATGTATAAACGAACACCTATAACGGACACAATGTTAAATGTATACAACCAAAATCCAAGATTGATCCTGAGATTTTTGGTGCTCTGATCAATCAATAAGATAATTCAAGGGTTAGACTCTTAAGTTTGTCTTTTGCTGGTTTAGGATTAAGATAATTCAAGTAATATTCACATATTATAATAATTAGGGTTAATTATGTTTTTGCTCTTTATAAATATATCATCTTTTCATTTTACTCCCTCTGAAATTTTTCTTCGATTTTTAGTCCTTATAAATTTTCAATCATCATTTTCTGTCTCTACTTTTAAGTAAACTCATATGTAGATTTCATATTTTATTAATAAAATTTTGCAAAAAAATTTATATTATTATAGAAATCTCTCCCAAATTTTTTTTTAGAATATTTAAAAAAAAAAATGTTTAACCCTAATTATTAAAAGACACAAGTCAATGTAAAAGAAAATTGTTAGTCTAAAAGTAAAAATTGAGTCGAAAGCCTAGTATTCATGTGTTTGCTAGATACTATAAATAAATAAATAAAAACTGTAGTTTATCACTTATCGGTACAATTTGCAAGATAGTGAACCAAGAAAAGTAAAAAGGTCCAAAGTCCAAACAATAGTGAGAGAATGTGGTACAAACTGCCATGATAAGAAAGAAGCAGTGCAACATAATTATAAGAGTTGGTCAGGAGGTTCATTGTGAAAAAAACCAGGAGGTTCTTAGTAAAAAAATAATTAAAATTTTAGGTATAATTTCTAAATGTCAGGGGATTCAAGTGCATCCCCTCGGTGGTATGTGCCTCCGCCACTGTTGAAGTTTATGGTTTTTATTTCTATATTCGGTTTTGTTTTTGGTTTTTACTTTTATTTTTTTAATTTATTTTTGTGTAATTTTTGGGGAATCCCAAACTAGTAAACTTGGTGATCTTTTGACCGAAAAGGATCAAGAGGTAAACAAATACTTCAAACCTTAGTTTTATATGATTATTTATGTTTTATTCTTTTAACACAAAATGCATGCATTTCCAATACTAAAATGTTTATCGGTCCAATATGAGTTCCACTTGGATTAAGTGACTCAGATGTGACAAATCCAAACACACATAACATATGTATATCATCATTTGAGGCAGGCACGGTTTCGTACAATTATAGTACTCAACTTTTTAAAATCAAAGGAAGAGAAAATACAAATGCAGATCATATATCTAGTTAACAGCCCTACAATTTTTCCTTATTTGACCTTGTTGTCCCGTAAGAACACCAATGCGACCCATTTTCTCAACAGAAACCGCAAAATCTCTGAAAAACAGAATAGGCCACTTGCTATAATAGTTAACCAATGAAGCAGTTGTGCTGTCACCTAATAGAGCTTGGTCTGATTGAAGTAGTCCTGAATTGCTCAAAACATTTTTGTAATATCTGTTATCAAATGTGTTGCTTGTGACAGGATCCAATGGAGCTAAATTGGTGTCGGAATCAGCTTGATTTGGACATACTTTTTGTAAGTTTTGTAGAAGTGACGAATCAAGTGATGGATCAGATTTACCGGAGCCACCAAAGTCGAATAGCCTTGGCTTGAATGTAAAGCATTGAGCAAAGCCAAAGGTGTGTGCACCTGTATATAGTCAATACACGTGTGAAATTGGTCTCTCGACTAACTAGTACTCCGTTCGGTCTCATATGTAAAAATTCTTTTTTTCAGATTCAATGAAATATTAAGGATTTAAGGCATGTCTTTTTACTACTAGACCAAACCTTTGGAGTTAAGGATTTAAACATCAATAGAGTAATATTTTGATGATCTTATCAAATAAAATCATTTGAGACATATATTTGCTATTCATTTTTTTCTTCTATTAGGGCAACTCTAACGTGTTTTATATGTTATTCATGTTATGTAACAAACATTTTCATACAAATAATTGTGAAGGAAGTAAACCTGAGAGCACTGCTACATCTTTCTTTTCAAGACCTTTGGAAATGAACTTAGCAGTAATATTTTCTAGAGGTTCAAAGGGTGATGGCAAGTTATTTGCCTCGCTCTCACTCGCGGCTGTGCCATCTCTACGACCAAGAGGTACAACCCAAAGTGGCCCTCTACTCTGGAAAAAAAATACAAAAATTTTAAGTAATAATATGTAGAAAACATGCAATAATTAAAATGTTGTTGCTCATGCATGATATATTGAATCAGCTTCTTCAAACTTTTTCAAATAGTTATAAAGTAGTGAGTTCTTACTAGATATACAGCATCTCTGGCTGCAAGAGTAAGTATATCAGCACATGACACTGTGTTAGGACAAGCATACTCTAAATCAGACTTTATTTTGTCAATAATATCAAATCCTCTTAATGAATTTTTATTAGGAAGTGCATTTTTCTCCCCTTTTAATGTGTCTGTATCATCCAGTAGCACAGATCCATCACATCCCTATGTAACACAAATGAGATAAGAAATTAACACATAATATTATTAAAGAATACTTTTAACGATCTAACGGTATTTAATTACATTGACAAAACAATCATGGAAATGAAGGCGCAAGAGAGAAGCAGCAATCCTTGAGTCATTAGCTATAGCTGACAAGATATTATTTTTAACAATTCTGTTCAGGTTTGGACAAGTTCTAATGTAGAAGTTGTAATAGAGTTGAGAGCACACATTTGGAGTAAGAAACACAAAACAAAACATGAAAACAAAAACATGTTTGTTAGAGACACACTCCATGAGTTGAAACTATGATGACAACAAAGGGAAGTTAAAATTTGTTGAGTTTAACAAACATAATTAGGATTGTGTGACAATAAGCTGTAAGCTGAAATAATTTATAGAAAGAAAAAAAACACTTGTTAGTTGTTACAATAGTTTTTATTGAGAGTGGCAGAGCCACTATAATTGTCCTTAGTAAAAGTCCAAAATTTCTGCTATAGTCCCACCTCGTGAAGTTAAACAATTGCTCTAAGTGGCAAGATGATGCAGTATATGAGAATATTAAAAACAGTATAGTGCATAGTTTGGTTTTATGATTTTGTGTGGCAGTTAAGAATTTTCTTTAATCTTGATGATATTTCATTGTTTGGATTCTATGATTGGTATTTTCCTTTATCTTCCCACCGTTGTGTGAAGGGACTGAGTCTTAAAACATAACTTTAGTGGTATTGTATGAATTTTTTAGTTCTAAGCTAAGATTTGTATAACACTTACTAAACCTGCATTTTATATACTATGTTTTACTTCTACTTAACCGAATATCTTGTGTTTCAACTTTCAAAAGTCATGAAGTATGACTATTATTCCTCTTTAGTCTCTAATGGGCAGTTCTATGGCTCGGTGACCCCGGGCACTCGCCCGGGCTCCTGCCCAATTTTTTTGCAATTTCTTATGTAAAACCTCTATAAATGTGTTGCAATTTTTTTTTGCCCGGATTTTACAATAATCATGGCTCCACCACTAAGCTATAAGAAAATAATATGTAATCCTTAAACTTTGTGAAACCCGCTAAGGTGAAATTCTACGATAGACACATATACAAATTCAAATCACTTATGTACACACACAACAATAAACATTAACCAATGTTTTCAATAATAATAACAATAAATTAATTTTTTTTTCTTTTTTTACATATTTCTATTTGTATGTGTGTCTAAACCAATTATATTTGTGATTGTGACCACACAATAATTGCTTTCCGTTATCCTATAAACTTTATGAAACATGTCTCTTTAATCACTAGTATCTTTTTTCAATATGTGGCAATGATGATTAATTTGACAAATTTCATATAGTTTAAGGGTTAACTTGACCAGCTTCATATATAGTTTAACAACTACCAGTTATTTTTATATGATTTGGGAATTGAGTAGCAAAGAAGTTCTTCATTATTGATCTCCACATTATCAATGGTTAAGATTTACCATTAATCTTGATCATTAATAATATTAAGACCATAGCTCAAGATCTTCACATTATTTTCTCAAAAAGAAAAAATTCAACAGAGAGAATCCATTTCTGCCTATTACACTCTTTTTTTTCTTCTCCAACACCTTTCAAAGAACCTCTCTCGATGCTTTCTCATATGGTTTTTGTTATGGTACAAATTAGGTAAGATCACATGGACGAAAAAAAGAATCTCTCTAGAGTTTAATCACATGGACGAAAAAAAAATTCTCTCTAGAGTTTAACATTATTGCGTATTTTAGACAATTGGACAACGTGACATAAACTACCCTAATCCCCTCAAAAAAACAAAAAAAAAAACTACCCTAATCTAATGTTCCAAATGGACGATATGATATAAACTAAAGACATAATTATACTCAAAGCCACTGAAAGTAATCTATCTTGATCTTTGATTTCCTACTTGGACTCCAATGAAGAATAGTGGGGTTTATATGTATGGGTGTCCCTTTAATTAAATTGAATCTCAATATATCCCACGTTCTGCACATTAAAAATTAAAAATTAGGTTAGAGAAAAATAAAGAACTTTTCTTTTAGAGGAAAAATAAAGAATGCTTACATACCCTCTATTTTTGGATACACTAAAAATAGGTTTAATACTGCTTTTGATCCCTGTAATATTAGCGAATTCTGGTTTTAGTCCTTGTTAAAAAAAAATAGATTCCATCATTATCATTTGAGATTCTTCCACTTTTGCGTGGGAGTGGAGGCGGAGGTTGTTTGCGTGGGAAGATGAGCAGTTGGGGGAACTATGTTTATTACTTCAAACTGTGATTTTAAAGGTTGACAAGGACGACAGATGGCTATGGAATCTAGAAAAATCAAATGCTTTCTCTGTTCGTAGTGCTTACAATTTTCAGACTGCCCAGGTCATTGTTGACGCTCCGGTGGATGTGAAGCTGCTTTGGCATAAGGATATCCCTCTGAAGGTTGTGGTTTTTGCTCCGTTTCGGAATAGATTGCCAACAAAAGATAACTTGATTCTGCGTGGAGTTATAACTAATGATTCTTGTCTCTGTGTTACTGGATGTGGCTCTCCAAAAACCGTCAATCGTTTATTTTTACATTGCTCGTTTTTTGGGTTGGTTTGGAATTGTCTTCTTCGATAGGTTGTCATGTTCTATGCTTTAGATCATTTTAATCAGTTCGATTTTGGTGGTGGCGGACCTCAGGTGCGACAATCAGTATTGAACGTCATTTGGTTTGCTAATGTGTGGGAAATATGGAAAGAAAGAAATAACAGGATTTTCAACGGTAAAGAATGCTCGATTATGCGATTAGTGGACAAAATTAAGTTACTTTCCTTCTCGTGGTTGAAGGAGAAATTTGTTCAGTTTTCCTTCAATTACCATGGATGGTGCTTAGTCCCCTCGCAATGTTGGGCTACAAGTAGTTGTTATTTCTTTCGTTTCTTTTTTCCTTTTTGTTGTTTTTTCTTTTCTCGATTTGTAAATATTGTTCAGACTTTTCTGTTTTTCATGGGCACACCCCGTGCTAGGAAGGACATTTTAATTTGGTAATATATTCCATTATAGTCTCTTCAAAAAATAAGTTAGCATAACCCTTTTGTATAAGCAAAAGTTTTGGTGAGGGACAGTGTTTTAGTAGTATTCAGTAAAGAAGAGACACATTCTCTCATTCCAAAGATGCACCATGCATGGATCACCTTACTTCCAAAGTCTTTTTACAATAAGAAACTTCTCATGAATTAGGTCTAACATGACATGTTTTTGCCGAGAACATATATACAACCACTAATCAGAGGCATGTCTAATGTTTTTTGGTCAATGACTTAAAACGAGTTAAATTTTTTACAGAACTGTTTAGGTGATAGTTGTAGGAAAAATAACGAGGTACGTAGCTTTGTTATCTTTCTAGAATTTGTACAAATTATGCATCGATATTGATCAAATCAAATGCATGGACACACTTTTTGTCCAAAAAAATAAATAAATGCATGGACACATTTTTCATCCATTAGAAATACAACACATGAATAATGTTTCTCAAAAATAAAAACAAAAACAAAAAATCAACTAGATCGGGTGACACCAAGGGAAAAGACATATCGTACAATTATAACTTTCATTTCTCTCAACATAATTTTTATTCTTATTTCATCTATTTTATTAAGTGGAATTTTTAGGTTGTTGAACTGATAATGAATGATTGTGTGTGTGTGATAGTTGTTTGGCCTCCAACCTAAACAAAGCGGAGCGGTGACGAAATCAAACTTATGGGATATATGCGATGAAAAATCAAACCATTAGGATATACGTTGTTTTCTTGTCTCATGATGATATCTTTGTCTACGTATAAGATGGATGAATCAATTAAATTGAGGGTTGGGTTCCTTCTAATTTGGACCACTAAAAAACTTCATATAAGTGCATTAAATTAACAACTTAAAGACTTATTACTTAAAAAAAAACATTAAAAAACTAATCCAGTATTTTTGTTAGACTTAAAGATCAAAAAAAGTATTTATTCTATTTAATATAACAAAATAATTTTTATTGTTCAGTTTAACATAAAGTGAAATATAAAAATATGTAATGTTATATTACCCTTGAGTCCTTCCTCTCTGTTGCTATGTTAGCGGCACTATTACAGGCAGGGGCGGACCCACCATAAGGTATAGTGTGGTTGTAGCACACCAGATTATTATCCATTTTTATTAGACTTAAATAATGCATTATATATTATATACAATATATGTTGTATTGTTGTATTTTGTTTCATGTATTCTTATTTGGCCTAACGGTAAAGAGTGCTTTTACTATCACCGCGTCGTGGATTCAACACTCTGTGTGTTACAGGTTCTCTTTACTTTTTCAAGACTAGTCTTAAATTAAATGAATCACACATGTGATGAGAGATGGCGATGGAGAGGCAGCGTAACAAAAAGACGGTAAGGCAGTGAGATAGCGAGGTGGTGACGGTGAGATGGAATGATGCAGGCGGCGAGAGGGAGAGGCGATTGGGTTACAACGAGGGTTGGGATCTAGAGCTTTGAAATCTTTAATTAACACGTGTTGGATATCTGTTAAAGGAACTAGAAATAAATGAAGACCGGATCATACATAGATTGAATAATGGTAGAAGATGAAATAAAAAGGTGTCGCACAGGAATAACATTAAGAATATGAGAGCAGTACAATGAAACATAGGTGCCACATAAGCAAGAAAAATGACTGACTTGGAACAAATAGGATTACTTAGCAAAAACAAAATAATGAGATGTCAATAAAATAGTTTGAAGGTGTGATTTAAAAAACTTAATAGATTTAGGCATCAGATAGCAAATAACTCTAGTCTAGTCTAATATAGTCCAACATCACCGTAAAAACTGGATTTTAACACTTGTGTGATTTAACTCACGCTGCATTACTTAAGTAGCGCACGGGTAAATTGGTAATTTCAGCTGGACGCGAATGTTTTGTACTGGATGAAGAGCAGAAATCTAAAAATTGTGTCCTTGATCACCAACTACAAAAATTTGTTGTTTATTCAAGTTTCGCTACACTATAGTGTTATTGCGCCCCTACAATTGCTACTTGACAACACTCTTAACATTCCCCTAATATAAAATAGCACACATACATGATGATTTTGGGGTTAAGATGGATACAAGTGGCGTTAGAAGGAAAAAAAATGGTTTTAAAGTAATATAATAGTGTTTTAATTAGGTATTTGAATATTATTACATATACATGTCATATTTATCTTTGACAATATTGAAGATGGTGATTAATGAGTGGGTTAAAGATCTTAAATTTGATTACATTATTTTCAAAAAAATTTAAGAGATAGATATATAGATGAAGGTAAAATACTAGCCTATATTTTTTAGTAATATGTGCAAATATATCGATGAAAGGAAAAAAAAGTGAAATATAAAAAAGAAAAGAAGACAAATAAGAGATCAAGTAAATGATTTATGTTTACGTTCAAAGTGGTAAGTGTAATAATTATAACAATTTGTCCGACAAAATAGAATATCATCAAGTTTTATATGATTATTTATAAATAAATAAAAAAAGAAGTTATTTGAGATCGATAATAAATACATAATACATGAATGTATAAAGGTGAGAATTTACAATCCTGTTGTATTTCTAATTAACAATATAATACTTATTATAACATTTTTTTTAAAAGGAAAATACTTATTATAACATGAATAGTGTGACTCTAAGATTCATACTTAATATATGAGGAATTGAGAACACTGGATTCAAAATTCTTGCATGTAGTTGGTTGGTGGTGTTCTTAGTGATTGATATGCATGTAGCTTTTTGAGGTGGTTTAGATAATTGAATATATGAATTCAAGAGTCATATTTAATACATGTGAATGAGTAAAAATCAATTGTGTATAATTTATCTAATATTCGATATTTAATTTTTTAAATTTAATGATTTATTATTGGGTTAATTATTCAAATTGTCCATGTAACACGTGCAAAGTCTAAAAAAAATCATGTAACAAAATACACATTTCTACCATTGTAATTTAACATTCTTTTTATTTTTGTCCTCCAGGAGCCTAGTCTCATAGAAGACGCTGGCGAGACAGTGAATCTTGTCACTGCCACGTTGTTTTGTCCCAACTATTTTATACATACGACATCCAACTCAAGAACCGGCTAATATGAAGGGTTAAATTCCATCGTCTACTTGTGGGAGTTTCATTCAAAACTAGAGCATAAATATGTACGGACTTAATCCACTGAAATTAGCATCAAGAGAAATCGAATATGATGTCTTGAGAGGAGCTCACGAGCACATTTTAAGTCTTAAACCAACCACTAAATTAACCTCATGTAATGGGTTCAAAATTTGCTCATTAACTTAACAGTGGAGGCGTGGAGGCGGAGGCGGAGGTTGTTCGTCTGGGAGGAGGAGTTGGTGGGGGAATTCATTTTACTGCTTGCTAATGTTACACTGCAGGTTAATAACGAAGACAGATGGCTTTGTACTTTGGAGAACTCAAATTCATTCACTGTTCGTAGCCTGTATAATTATCTTACTATTCAACCGCAGGTTGAGTTGCCAGTTGTTGTTTCTTCTATTTGGCACAAGGATGTGCCTCTCAAGGTGGTGGTGTTTGTTTGGCGTTTGTTTCGGGATAGATTGCCTACTAAAGACAATCTCCTCCGGCGAGGTGTTATTAACCATGATTCCAGGATGTGTGTGGCAGGATGTGACTTTGTCGAATCGTCTCCTCATTTATTTTTGCATTCTAATATTTTTGGTTATGTTTGGCACTTGATTTATAGTTGGATAGGTGTCTCAGTGACCAACCCATTTTATGTGCCTGATCATTTTCATCAGTTTAGCTATACTGGTGGGATCAGAAAGAAACGGTGCACAATTTTACAGGTTATATGATATGCAACTGTCTGGGAAATCTGGAAGGAAAGAAACAACAGGTTGTTTAAAGGCAAAGAAAGCCCCGTTTTTCAGGTGGTTGATAGGATTAAGTCCATCTCCTATATGTGGTTGAAGGCGAAGCACATTACTCTTCCCTTCAATTTGCATGGCTGGTGGCTTAGCCCGTTCACCATATTGGACATAGGCTAATAGTTTCTTTCCTTTTGTTTCTCTTTACCTGTTTTTGTTTCCCTTTGTGAATATTGTTCAGACCTTGCTGTTTTTCCTTGGCACTCCTTGTGCTAGGAATAACGCTTTTATGTGGTAATATATTTCATTTTAGCCCCTTCAAAAAAAAAAACTTAACAGTGGACTTATTTAAAAATAAAAAAAAAATGCTAGACAGGTTTTTATGTCCATACGTGAAAGCTACACTTTGTAGCTTGTCCTATTTTAGAGTAGGATATTTTCAGCCATGTGGTGGCGGCAAATAAAAGCTGAACCAAACAAGCTATCCCCAACCCAAAATTTTGTTTTACAGTATCAGCAGAAGTTGAACACGCGTTTTCCTTTTCATTTTCCTTCTTCTTTCACAAATCGATCTCCTCTCCTCTCTCTCTCAGCAACTCGCACAACCACCAGACACCAGTTCTGACTCCGGCGTCGTCGCTCTCCTCTCCTCTCTCAGTCAGCCATCTCCTCTCTTATCTTTTAGGTCAATTTTTGAACTCAAATGACTTGATAGTAGCAGTGAAAGCAATTGAACCAGGATATTGAAATTAAAATTGTTTCTGTTCCTGTGTTGTTTATTCCCTGTTTCTATTCCTTTGTTTTCATATAATAGTTTGCATAGGATGTACACCGTAATTCAATACTAGTTTTACCTAATTGCCATGCCTACCTCACCCTACTGAAAGGGGAAGCAGCAGTAGCATTGTTTTTTATTCCTTTGATAACCATAGCAACTAGTTTTACATTACAGGTTTAAATCAGTAGCATTGAATTAGTTTTACATTACATTACAAGTTTTACATTCCTTGCTTATAACAGAGCATTTGTTTTGTAATTTTGGTTGCTACACCCACTTTTAATATAACTCTTATTAAATTTTGTATTATTTAATTATTTGACAAAAAAATATTGTCCCATTGATATTGGACGTCCAGGTCCGCCCCGGGGCAACAACCTTAATTTTAAAAAGTATTAATAATAATTTTTAGATTCAATCATTTCATCCAACAACCAAAGATAAGCAGCGGAGATGGAAACACAACTTTATTTTGGCATGATATTTGGTTAAAGTCAATACTGTTATAAGAAATTATAAAAACATAATAATTATAGGTCTTAATATTTAGGTTGAAATATCTATCTAAAATGTCAACTTACAATAGTAAGTGTCAATTGTTTATTACTCCCTCCGTTCATTTTTAAGTGTCATTTTAGAATTTTAACACAAAAATAGCGAAGTGTTTCCTATTATACCCTCATTTTAATCCACTAATAATCTTCTATTTTTTTGCACACACTTTATCTTTCCAATAAATTTAATATGTAACAAACAATTGTTAGTTACTACTCTCTTTCTCCTACAAATTCCTATTTTTTTCGCGCTTTATCTTTCTCTCATAACAAACAATTTTCAATTTTCTAAATATTGTGCATATCTCTTTAATTATTTTAAGTCTATGTCAAAATTATTTCAACTTCACATTAATCAAAAGTTAAGAAAAAATTAACTTTCCTCCAACTCCTTTAATCAAAATTAAGGCTTCAACTATGACTTCAACCAATGTTAGATTCGCACTGTGTGACATAGATTTGAATGTTGAGATTACTCCTTTACCAGATTTAAATATTGTTGTTGAAACACCATTAACAAACCAACCTATATTTGATTTAGAGGAGTCATATGAAGATAACTTAGAAGAGGAGACAAAAGAGAGCGCAACAATGGTAGTGGTACAATATTTATCTCTTTATATCCGTTTACTTTATCACTTTTATCGTATTCTACATCATGTTTAAATTTGAAGATAGCAAGAAACAAATTTTGTTTTAAAACAAAACAAACAAACTTTGTTTAGAAAAACAAACTTTAGTTTTTTTAAATATACAAGAGTAATTGACAGAGGTATAATTGACAAATCATACC
>Ga0315914_1005268_pt1 | contig 18897 bp, 10 predicted proteins | sample MpolenodulesMG_FD_203920 | JGI IMG/M metagenome (GOLD analysis project Ga0315914, IMG submission 203920) | Medicago polymorpha root nodule microbial communities from Los Angeles, California, United States - elongated nodules | ecosystem: Host-associated > Plants > Roots > Nodule | place: USA... | reverse complement strand
CCTCCACCTCCCTCACCATCACCGCCACCTCCTTACTATTACAAATCTCCCCCACCTCCATCTCCATCTCCACCACCTCCTTATCACTATCAAAGTCCTCCTCCCCCATCTCCCATTTCTCATCCTCCCTACTACTACAAATCCCCTCCACCACCATCGCCATCTCCTCCACCTCCATACCATTACGTGAGTCCTTCCCCACCAGTAAAGTCACCTCCACCACCAGCTTACATCTATGCTTCTCCACCACCACCAATCTACAACTAGTCTCAAAACACCAAATCACCATTGGTGATAAATTATGTAAGTTTACCGTTGTTACAATCATAACACTTGCATCTTCGTCCACCCGTGCACACACATATCACATGTTTAAATCTTATGTACTAACTAACAAAAACTCCTATTTGTTTTCAGGTTCTAGTTTTCATCAAGGAATAAAGGCAAGCTCCATTTGGAGCAAAGTGAAACAACTAGCTTCTTGTCCAAATTATTTGATGGCCATCTTGCACTTCCTAATCCTAATGTGTTCAAGAGACTGGCTAATCAAAAAGTGGAAGCTAGATTAATTTATTTGTTATCTCTTTGATTTATATGTGCATAGATTAATATTTCCCTGTATGATAACTTTATTTTTATTGAGGATTTTTTGTATTGTACCCTGTTGCGTTTGGAAAAATAATTATCAATGAAGAATTACCTTCAATTTCTTTCCACCTAATTAGTTCTTTTTTCTTTTAAACAACTATCAAGCATGTCAGCAAGGCAAAGCATACCATCATATCACCATAAAATGTATGAGATAAAAATGCGCAAACTATATCTAATTATTAAGAGGGGGAAAAAACTAATGTACAGAAAATGTACCTCAAGGCTTCAGGATAGGTGTTAAAAACCCAAGCTTTTAATAGCTCTCTCCAAGAATCCTCGTTTCTACAACTTAAGTTCCTATATTAATCAATTATAATATATGAGAAACTTGTGTTGCAGACCAAGAATACAAGTGACTCAAAAAAATATTATATTTTAAAAGTGAAATCTTGAGCTATACACATGTAAGCATCATCGAAGTGAAAAGGGTCATAAATATAAGTTTCACAATTACTTATGTGTATTATTCCATCACTTTTGGCTCAGTTGAGGATACTACACTGGTTTTCTTCCTATTGTATCATAGAATTGATACTGTGGGCGCGTTTGGATAAATAGCTTATAACACCCGTACTAATCATGATAAGCACATATGTATAACCTTGCATAAGTTAATTTTATATCAAAAGATAAACAAGAACGTCAAATCATTTTTGTATATGCTTTAAGTTGTTTTGATAAGCTATGTTGAAGAATTAATGAAAATTAGTTGAAAAAAGCTTATGCTGTTTTCATGAATTCTCCCCAACAGTCTCACAATATTTATGTCAGTGTATAAGTTCAAATAAGTCAATCCAAACAGGCCCATGTCTTCGAATTAGATCAGATGACAATGTATTTTTTAATCTTTCTCAATAAAAATTGAAAATGATGTATTTTAATCCTAGAACTCTTCTGTCATTCAACTGCATAATGACTTATGTAATTCTAGCTTCTCTTGTTGGAAATATTTGCAAACTCGTCGAGAGTTAGTCTTGACTTTATTGTTAAACAATTTCAAGCCAAGGTGAAATTGTTTAGTTTGCAGAGCACACCAACATGACTCAGTGTTTGTAAAGGGTCATAAATATAAGTTTTGCCACTATTCATGTGTATTATTCCATAAATTTTAGCTTAATTGATGATACTCTTTTTTTAAGAAGCCAAACTAACCCACCGAAATTGGCACCAAGGAGAATCGAACCTTAGACCTTGATAGGAACACACTCCAGGGTCACCAACCCCAGTGGGTTAGCTTAATTGAGGACACTATATACGGGTTTCTTCCTATTGTATCATAGATTTAATCTCGATTTGTTCACAATAAAGGTTAAAAATGGTGTATTCGAATACTAGAATTCTTTTCTGTTATCCAACTGCATAATGACTTTCAAGATAGCTTATGAAACAACTTATATGATAAGAGCTTATGCTATAAGCGCTTAATTAAGTTTTAATCCACTATTCTTCTACCTCCATCTTAAATTAACAAAACGAATACAGTTTTCTCAAAATTCAAACACCAAAAAAACCTAAAATGAAAAATTGTTGAATGAAAACGCAAATGGAACCTGGAAATGCGTTGGAGAAGCACGTGGAGGAGGTGACATCGCAGAAGAATGTGTGGATTCCATCGGAGAATTTCAGTTCTGCTCGCGCCATTTAAGAAATTTTGTAAACTTAAATTTTAGTTTGAGTTTACCCCCTTTTTATTTTCTTTTTCTTTTTAAAGGAGTTTAAGTTTACCTTTGAAATTTTTGTATCTTTTTGCCACATATAAAAAAGATTTAATATGTTTCTATCCTATAAATATTAGTACCTTTGACTATTTTTTAAGTATCATTTGTTCAAATTTTTTGTTCGTCTAATTCATTTATTTACATATTATTACGTTTCTCATCTTATATGTTTTTCGCTTGTCCTATTTTTTCTTTCTAAAAATATTGTTTGTTCGAATTCTAAAATTTGAACTCCTATAAAGGGATTTTCGAATTCTATAATTCAAAACATGTTTAATCGCAAAAAAATGACTATGCAATTGAAATCGAAGATCTTTGCTGCTAATGTACGTTTCCCACAAAAACTACAAAGCAATTTCAGGTGTAGTATGAATGGTCAGCAATGACCATGATATCATAAATCACTCAAAACTTTAAAAAAAGAAAGAAAATTTTAAGAATGAATGAGATGTGAAGAATGATAGTAAACGTTGAAGGATACAAGACTATTTATAGCCATAAAATGTTCATAAACTCTAAAGTGTGTCAAAGAAAACATGTTTAACATTTAAAACTTAATTAACACACCACAAACGATTCAAACATTTGGTGTAATGCCATCATCCGTAGTCTGGGACAGTTCAGATTGTATAATCTGGACCTTGATATATTTATATAGGCAGTGCAGCAAGATCAAGTTTATAGCAACATTTAGTTGTTCAGATCCGCTAAATAATTTTTCATAGTTCTTTGTTGTATTTTACAAAAAAAAAAAAAAAAACCAAACACATCTATTAATATAGGTTTATGTGTGTCGCAGACCACATAAACTGTCGGTGCATTGTGGACCACAAAAAATATATAGTTTGGACTATTCAAGATGAATTGTCCTTCACCCTACAAAGTAAAAGTTTGACAAACACAAGTTGCATTATACATTAAATACAACAATCAGCCAAACTAAACATAATAAATCATAGATCAGCCAAACTAACTTTTTCACCGGACTCTTCCATGTGAGCCCTGATTTATTCGTATGTGTTGGGCCAAATCAAAAAAATCCGAATATCTTTGAAAGATTTGACCAAGAAAACGTCCAACTCGATTGATCATTTAGTACTATACTGACCAAATATTAAAAACATTATTCTCTTATCGTCGTCTTTCCTGAGTTTCATTTGGGTAAACTAGATGCTTTCATCTTAGCCAATCGATGAACTTTGATGCTCAGCAAGACTAACTCATTGAACATGTTTTTTAAGTTGGTCAGCAGTACTTGACTGGTCAGCAAGACTTGAAAACGTTTTTTGGACCATGCATTGATGGACCATTACCCTCTATGAACCATACTTTACAAATTCTCTCTATAAATATCCACCAACCCATCATAAATTCTTATTTCATCTCACATTTTCTCCTTCTCTTTACTTCTACAATGTGATTTCATCGTTTGTCTTTCATACAAAAATGTTACTCTAATATTTTATGGATTGTATAAATGGTCAAAAGGCAAGGTGCCAATTTGAAAATTGGCACAATTTGTTTGGGTGTAAGGTAATCTATATGGGTGTAAGGTTGATCATTAAAGTCTAATTCTCCCTAGACAGGAAACAAACCTTACCCCAACCTCATTTCCCCTTCATCTTCTTGCACCGCATGTTTATCATTATGTGTTAAATAATTATTGTGTAATAAGCTTCAATGGCAATGTAAATGTACAATGAAATATATGAATTATTAATAAAATGAGAATTTAATTAATTTTTGTCCTTTTATATTTTTGTCTCTTTTAATTTCGATCATTTTCAATCATGTCTTCTTAATATTATATGTCAATGTTGTTCAATAATTATTGGCAAAGAAAGTTTTCGGATTATAGAATTTAAAATCCCTCTATAGGATTGCGGATTTTAGAATCCAAGCAAAAGGTATTTTGAAAAAAAAAATAGTGCGTGTGAGTAACTCATATGGTGAAAAAAGTAATAGCCTTAATTATATATTCGATAAATATTTTATTCCCTTCCGTTAATAAGTTAACCCCAAATGTCTAAGGTGAACCAACATTATAGGTGATCTACCATAAACCTCGTAAATTTTTAACCTTAATTGTTTGGTATATTTGTCAAAATTTATACTATTTGATTTTGGAGGGGTCTATTGTAAGTAATGACACGTCATTTCACATTATTTTCTGTATATTTTTCAGTCATTTTAGTTATGATTTGACGCAAATTAGATGATCTTTAGAACAAATCCATATGGTATAAGAGACATTTTTTAATGTTTTTACATTCAGTCATATAATTCTAGTTTTCCCTTAACAAAACAATTTTTAGAGGTTTTGATGTATTTCACTAAAAAATCATGTAATTCAGCAAAGCAAAACACCTTATGAAGACTTGGAAAGACAATGAATGAAGATTCAAAAGGCCTCTAAATAAATTACAAGTTGAGGAAATTTTATCTCAAGTTCGAAGATAATTTTGGAGGAAGAAAACACTCAAACAGACGAAGAAATGGCAAAAAAATGCACTGAAAATTGGTGTTGTGTGCCCGGGTGTGCTGCTATACTCCGTGGAGATGTGCAAAATAGTGCTGAAAAATACTGTTTTGTCATACCCCAAATTTTGACCACTTTTTTTATGTTTTTTACCTACTTTTATTCGCCAAGTAAAGTTGTCGTCTCAGATGAAATTTCGGCAGAGAGGTATTTTAAAATACCTCATTTTAGTTTCGAAGGAACAATTTTAAGTTTCATTTGTTATTGTTTTTATTTTATTGGCTTTTTTATCTCATTCTCATGTTATTTATTTTATTTTAATTAATTTTCTTTTATTTTAAGTAATTTTCGTTTTTTAATTAATTAATATTTCTTCTTTTAATCCTTTGGTCCTTTTAGTCATTTTGTCCTTAAGGTTCTTGCTGCCCAAGTCAGGGGCATTTTTGTCCAGTCCATTTTCAGTCTAACCCTAATTCAGTACTATTTAAGCCATCAATCATTGCAGAGAGAGAGGGTCAAAAACGCGTCAGAAAGGCTGCCAATCACTGTTCATGACACAGCCGCACCAGTCCTTTCACAAACACCCAAATTTTCTCTCTCTCTTCTCTTTTCGAATCAAACACAAGAAAATCACAAAAAATGGTGAACATCACATGAACATCATGAACATTCAAGTATAATTTCCAGAATTCCAACAGAGCCATAACAACACAAACATTTTCGAAATCCATCCCTAACCACAAATAATCACCAATTTCGAATCCGTACAACACAAAGCAACAAATCTGTAACAAGACAAAGGAGAAGGACTCAAAACCAGCCGTTACCTTCCAAGAACAACACGAATCAGATCTGAATTAGTAAGAAGAAGGGAAGAGGTAGATCCTTGTCTCTTTTCTCTTTTGATTTTGTGTACAATCTTAGATCTAGTTCGATCTCCCCACCTCTTTCTAAAAATAATTTCGGAAATGAAACAAGGAAGATGAGAAGAAGAGATTAGGCCAAAAAAAAAATTTAAAAAAATAGTTTAGTGTTCCGACGCGGTGGCTTCGCCGCCGGAAAACGGTCGGCCGCCGCGTCGGACTTCTATCTCTCTTCTTCTCCGTTTTGCTGTTTGGTTAGAGAAAAGGGAGAGCTTCTCTCTCTAACTCAAGTTAGAGAGAGAAGTGTGTAAGGATTATTTGTTTTTTTGGTGAGTTCCTCCATTTATACCACTTTTTTTTTTGTGATCCCATGTGCATGTCTTTTACTGTTTACTGTGCGCAGACAAGTTTAGAACGTTAGATCTTGGATCTGACGGTCAGTTTTGTTACTTGATTTAAATTACATGTGCCCTCTCTATTTCCCCTGCTGTGTTCTTGTGGTTTGAGCCGTCAGATCATAGATCTGACGGTCACTGTTACTTTCCTGGTATATTTATGTGTATGTCCTTTGCTTGTGCTCATTGTGTTCCTTTTCTTTTTAAACTCTTGATCTTAGATCAAGTGGCTGTGATGAAAATACTGTGATTAAATGTGGATCCTCTGATTCATCAGACGGTCCAAATTTGTTCAGTGCTGAGCCTATTTTCTTTTATTCATTTTCATTATGTTTTTTACTTATTTACACTATAATTGTTACTTTCTCATTTTTTATTTTCCTAACTTTTAATGTTTATTATTGTTTATTTATTTTCACCTCTTTTTTTTTATTTATTTTTAACTTGTTGGTTTATTATTTGATTGTAGTTTATTTTGTCTCTATTTGTGCTTAAAAATTGTTGCATGCATATTTAATTCTTGTCATTTATTTTATTGTCATCATTTTATTAGTGTGTATTTAGGTTTGATGTAATTTAATTCATGCATTTTATTTTCTTGTCATTTATTTTTCTCTTGAAGCTTTAGAATATAATTAGGAACTATGTAATCATGATAATGAAAAGATGCACCGGCACCACAATTTATTTACCGCATAATGTCATAAACCGCAATCGAGGGCCGAAATGAATTAGAGACAAAATAGGTTAATTATTGGACTTTAATTATATTCTTAAAATCAAACTACTAGTAATTTTAGGTTCATCTCCATAACTTGAGAATTTGCTTAGGATCCAATATCCTTTGTAAATTTCTCGCTTTTTTTCACCACGTTACGTCATTACGCTTAGTTTATTAATTCTCGTTTAACTTAGAAAAATCTTTTTACTAAAAAATCAAATATGTAAAACTCCAAAAATATTTTCTTAAAGAAACTTTGGATTATTCCAAGTGCTTTATTTCCCTTTTATTTTCTTAATCAAATGTTTAATCAATTTAATATCCATATTTAGACTTGAGTTTTCTTGTAATTAAAATTTGACCAACCTCATCTTATTTTCTCTCATGCCTTGAGGCCTCTTTCCTCTTCTCAAAAATATTTTCAAAAATTATAAAATTAACCTAACTCACCAAAAATAAATTTTGAGAGTGAACTACATAAGGCAAATATTTCCAAGATAAGCGAATAACTTAGCACAAGATAAATTAGGCAAAAGGTTCCTACGGAGTACCGTAGTCGTGTAGGGTGCTTAACACCTTCCCTTCGCGAAATCAACTCCCGGATCCAAATTCTCTTAAGGGTTTTTTTCTCTTTTTCCCTTCCCAAAAATAAAAGTAGAAAGTTTAAAGATTAAAGGTTCAAAACCAATCAATGGATTGATACCCGAAAATCAGGAGCACATGTTTTAACTAACACATCGCACACATCAACCCAAGTATGAGGCGCGTGTGCTTCCATGAAAAAAAATGGCATTTTGCACATCAAGCCACAAGTTTGAGGAAAAAGTCCAGTTTTTTTGCTCAAACCCACTTGGATATCAGCCTATAAATACAACTCCTCTCATTTACAAATTTTTATTCATAACTAATCAGTTCAAGAGAAAGGCAACCACTTGGAGTATTAAGTGAGAAGTCTCTCTCAACCTTTGTCTCTAGAGTATGTTTTATTTCTTTTGCAATTTGTCTTTTGTTGCCATAAGTAACTAAATCTTAATAGCGTAGGATTCTAAGATGAACCTCTATATGCTTGTTGGATCAATTTAGTTCAAGTCTTTTATTCAGATATTTTATGAGATTTATTTAATTTTTATATGCAAAAGTTTTAATGCTTTTAGAAATTCTACGGAGTGACATACCTAATGAATCTCATTTTAACCTAGAAACAGAGGATGCAAACAGTGATCCTGAGGACACTCCTGATCACTCTTTTTCTGAACATTGCATTATACACTTTATTCTTTCCTCTTGGTAAGATAGACGACATAAGGCTACCCATTTGTAGACCAACTAAGGTAATATTTATTTTCTAGAATTAGATTACGTGTTTTAGGATTAGGATTCATAAGTTAGTTTAAATCGTTTTAGAAAACGGTAGTTTTAACTTTAATTAGAATAGAGGCTTAAATGTGTGTTTGGTCCCTGCACTTTCACCCAATTTTGGTATTGGTCCCTGCGCTTTTTTTTGTTTGACATTGGTCCCAGCAGTTTGTAAAATTTTTGGTTTTAGTCCTTCTGTTAAGTTTCAGTTAAAAAAAACCAAAACTAACGGTGTGCCACGTGGACCAATCATGACACGCCACGTGGCACACTAAAAGACAAAATTTCATAATTGAAATAAATAAATTAAAATAATTAATTTTTAATTAGTCTTTTAGTGTCTAAGAACAATGAGAACACCATGAAAGGAGGTGTACCAGAAGCAGATATGTGTGCTTTCGGAGAATGTTTATCTCTATCATGGAAAATTCCTTATGTTCTTCGTCTTGCTTTTTTTTTTTTGGCCAAATGTTCTTCGTCTTGCTTTTTCTGCTAGAATTGGTGGCCTTCTTTTTGGCTACGATACTGGTAATTTTTATTATATCACCCTCTGTTTCTTCATAAACTTTTTATGATCTCATGCATCAATCCCTTTTATTTTTCTAAACATCTCTTTTATTTTTTTTAAAAAAAATATAGTCAAACTCTTTTACTCTTGTTTGCATCTTTTATAAATTTTAATTGAATTCATATACTATAATGATTTTCAAGAATTCTCCTTAATTTCAATTATGGCGCAATATCAATATCTTTTACATCTCAGAATGATGACAATTAGTGTTCGCAATATGTTTTGCATAAAGTTCGAATAATTAAAAATTAATTATTTTGATTTATTTATTTCAATTATAAAATTTTGTCTTTTGATGTGTCATGTGGCGTGTCATGATTGGTTCACGTGGCACACCGTTAGTTTTGGTTTTTTTTTTAACTGAGACTTAACAGAAGGACTAAAACCAAAAGTTCTACAAACTGCAGGGACCAATGCCAAACAAAAAAAAAGCGCAGGGACCAATGCCAAAATTGGGTAAAAGTGCAGGCCCCAAATACACATTTAAACCTAGAATAGAATAAATGCGTAGGATTATTTAGTGTAGATTAAATGCGTTTTAATTTTTGCTAGCATTATTTAGATTCTTAACTTATTTTTTTTTAAGAAAGATTCTTAACTTATTTCAAAGACAACAAAAAAGTTTTAGTGTGACAATTTAATCGGGTAGATTAAAAAAAATTCATCTAGGAATGCTTGTTCCCTAACAATAGATTTTAATTAGGTAGATTAGTAGTATTTCCTTGTTTAAATTAGAGCATTTTCGGCTTAGAATTAGTATTTAACTACTTCTTCATTTACCCTATAAATTACCAAAAATGTTTTTTTAAGGAATAATACCAAAAATATTAAAAAGCTTCACATACCTACTAAAAGCTTTCACATCTCTTTAGCATACCCCGAAGTTCAAGACCATGATAATTATTTAGGCTCGCGAAAGATACTTATCGTAATCACGACATCTATTTTGTACATCATAACCAATATAATGAGACTTTGAGCCAGATATATTATACACTTCTACTATAATTCTTTCTATATGTATGTTACATGTTTGAATGTCATTTTTGCTCGGATTTCCGACCGTTCTTTATGGACTATCAATCATATTATATTACACACGAGACACTTTTTTTTATTCCTTGAGCCTTTTCAATCTGCCTTTATTATCATTATCCTTTGCTAAACCCCTTTGAGCCTCCATGCAATATTTCTTTTGTTTTTATTAAGTGACAAGTCATGTCACAAGTTTGAATTTTTGATGTCATCTATTGATTTCTTTTAGGAGTAATGATATTTGAACGACCATTTGTGACAACTTTTTTGACAACTTCTTTTTCCTCTCTTTCTATTGGTTAAAAATAATGGAGAGAGAAAAAAGAAGAGAGAGACTAAAAACATAATGTGAGTATGAAAGAGAGAGTTGTAAAAAAGTTGTCATAAAATGGTTGTACAAATATTATTTCTCTTCTTTTAGAGCTAAATAGAATATTTTTAAGAACTTTGTATGATTTGAATATATATTTAGGGTTGCTCTTTAAATGTAAGGGAGAAATGTAATGGCAAAGAGGTAGAGCTAGAAAAGAGATGAAAAATGAAGGGACATTAGGCAGACTCTATCACAGTAGTTAGAATGATTGCCTTTTGTTTTGCAGTAATTTGCATGAGCTTCACTTTTCAAGTAGAGTAAGAAAAGCATATTAGAAGACGAAACTAAAAATGAGTTCACATTGCATTTTTCTTTTTCATAGATATGGAAGGAAAAAAAATCAAAATTGAGTTCATCCTCTGTGGCACTGACAATCATTTCATCCCCCCATGGCTCTGAAATTAAGCACATTCATCCCCCCGTGGCACTGAACACCCGTTCATCCCCTCGTGGCACTGAACGCCCTGTCAACCCCCCGTGGCTCTGACAATCAATTCAACCCCTCGTGGCTCTGAAATTAAGCGTGTTCATCCCCCCCGTGGCACCGAACGCCCGTTCATCCCCCCGTGGCACTAAACGTCCTATCAACTCCCCGTGGCTCTGACAATCCTTTCAACCCCCCGAGGCTCTGAAAATAAATACATCAATCCTCTGTGGCTCTGAATGTCCAAACCAAATCCCAACGGTTCCAAACTAAGACAACAAACGCCAAAAACCATCATAAAGAAACGTTCCCATCACATCATCAAAAGCGAAGTTAAGGTTAAAACCTTAAACGTCGCCCGACGACATAAGAAAAATAAATTCAAGAAAGAATGAAGATTTTCGCCATAACAAAGAACGGCCAAAGCAAATTTGATTCACCAAAAGGAAAAACACCAAAATCAAGAAGAAAGTTTAAAAATGGCATAAGTATAAAGATCGCCAAAATAAGTTATCGTTACAAAACAATCACCAGGAACGGTGAACATATTGTCAGGCAAAATAAAATAAAACTAATAAATAATACAAGAAGATTTTCACTCCTCGTCCACCACCTGCCCGTCCACGATGATCTTAAAAGAGTCAAGCTCGTCCAACTTCGCGTCAGGATTGAAAAAGAGAACCTGCTCTGTGGCGGGCTGGAAACCATTATCAAAATAGACAGCAAGAGCCCACCTTCCTTCATCAGCAGCAGAATTTGCATCCGCCAACGCCTTCTAAAGTTTTTCCACCTCATCTTTGTGTGCATCCCTCTCAATCTCCACAATTTTCTTCACCTCCTTCATATCGTCAAGCTCTTTCTCCGCAGTCTTCTTCTCTTTTAAAGCTTCCTTTAAACGCCCTTCTAAATCAGTGGCCTTATGCTTCCACTTTTCCACATCCTCAACAACCTCTTTGTATTGTTTTTCCACAATACCATGCTTTAGCTCCATCGCATGGCCCAACAACAAGATACGAAGAGCCGCTGACCCAGCATCAACTGCAAGATCGCCGAACTTGGCTTTTACACCAGCTTCGATGTCGATAGGTGCCAGAGGAACCTGATCCGCCATGTACCTACAAAAAAAAACCATTAGATAAAAGATCAGAATTATAGTTAAAACAACCAGAAACAATGACGAAAAACTTACTTTCAAAAGTTAAACTCCGAATGCCAGAATGACTAAAGAAGTGTCGCCCATAACAATATCTGCCCCGCCGCTACTAGCAGGAAGATGGACCCTTCCTGTATCCACGCCCTTGCCAATCTTCGTCTTCTTTGGTGGTGGAGAACTAGCTTGAGAAGGAGTAGCACCGTCCCCAGCAGTTTCCAAATTTTCCATTTCCACCTCTCCAACGTCAGTATCATTCTTCGCAGCAAGATCCTTCCTTTCCAGCTTTCTTTGTTGCACGCCAGCCTGATCGCTCGACACATACCCGTCTGAGTTCTTCTTCTTTTCCAGCTCCGCCAAGTACTTCTTGCGCTCAGCTCCAGTCAATGGCAACATGATTTCTACATTATAAAAACAAAAAATTTAGAACATAAACATGCAGAAAATACGAAAAACATAAAACTCAAAACTTAGGACACTCACGAAAGTAGGCGTCCATGCTTTCAACATCTCCCTCTCGATTTAGCAACTCGTGAATATTGATGAGAGGAAACTTTTCCAAGAAACATACTAAACACTGTTTGTAGGGCGACATTTTAGCAAAATCGCAACCCATCACCGCCAAAGGAGTCTGGGTCCATTGGAGAGGAAACTTAGGATTCCCATCTATCAGTACTGATGTAGTTGAACACCCTGGCACACCCTGTATCCTCGCAAATGAATCTCGCCATTCCTTCTTAAAATTTGAGGCATACGGAGGAAAGAGCCTCTTACCAGCATGAGCACTGATGAAAATCCACGTTCCTTTGTTGACATCCTTAGTACCATAAAAATGGAAGAAGACGCCAACCGAGGGTTTCAGACCTAAAGACTTACACAAAATTTCGAAGCCGCGGATAAACGCCCAACTATTAGGACGGATCTGGGTGTGCGCCACATTCAAAAATTTCAACACATCCATCTCGAAAGGCGTGAAAGGAATCTTCACACCAAACTCCTCCAAAACTGCCATATACATTAAAAACGATTCGTCTAAATCACCCGCCATCTCCTGATCACACACACGTAGGGGTGGGAATAGGCTAGGCCGAGCTAGGCTTTACAAGGCCTGAGCCTAGCCTGCCAAATATTTTGAAGGCCTAAGCCTGGCCTTCTGAAAGCCTGATACAACCTGCTAGCCTGTGTTAAAAGCCTATTTTATATGAACATCTTTAAATGAGCAGTGTGTTTTAAGTTTAAATAGATTAGCGAACTAATATATCAATTAGATTAAAATCTCTTTTGATAATCAAGATGAGTTTTTAGGGAATTTGACTATATCATATTTCAATTCTAGTTTATAATAATACATTTAAATATGCAAAAAATTAATGTATACTAATAAGCTTAAATTACTGAAAAAGTGAATAAATTTTTATTTTAATTCAAAGTACAAAATATAATATAATAATAAATAATATTATTCATATTTACTTAAATAGGCCGGCCAAATAGGCCTAAGAGGCTTTTTGAATAGCCTGTGGCCTGACCTTTTAAGCTAAATAGGCTTCTAAAAAAGCCTAGGTCTTCTCCGTTTAAGAAAAAAGCATGGCCTGACCTGGTCTGTCGTAGGTTAGGCCATAGGCCCATGTAGGCCGGCTTGGCCTATTCCCATCCTTACACACACGCTCATCTACGTCGCAAGATAACACCACGTCCTCCTCATTCCCAGTTGAGGAGATATCTAGCTTGGTACGAAAGAAATTAATATCTGAAACATCAGTGTACAACGAGAACTCCACACGAACTTCTTTTGCAAAGCAAGCCATTCCTCTAAGCCTAGATATCGACGACGTTAACACCTCGTTTTTCAATTCCGACGACAACGCATGGAAAGGACAGATCTCTCGACATACTTCCTCTTTAGGAGCTGTTCCTGAGGAAGCATAGAGAAACACACAATCACTACCACTACCCAAATCATCATTACCATCGCTAGATAATTCGCTAAACAAATCTTCCCCATAAAACCCTAAGTTATAAACCTCCCAATCAATCACGCCGTTGGGACTAGTGGCATGCCTCAAACAATCCTTCCTCAACTGATCTCTTTCAGCTGGATTAATCACCTTGCCCGAATCGCTGCACTCTCTAATCAAAATCATCTCCTAGATTTAAGGCTACAAAAGTAAAAATAAAGCTATAAAAATAAGAAGGGTAAAGGAGTACCTGAGAAAAACGAATTAACTCTCAAACAAAGATTGGAGAAGCTGCGAATGGAAGAAAGCAAAATGAACGAGAAAATGGAAATGAAAATGAAAAAGATCAGTCACGCTTTTATAGGAAGAGTTAAAGGTCGCCTCAAAAAATATGTCAGGGTCTTCAATTAGTGGAGACACGTGGACAAAAAACTACGATTTGGACTCGTGGACATCAACGGAAAGTCATGGAATCTGAGCCGTCAAGATTCCCAGGATAAATCTATAGAACTCACCTTAATTTATTATTCACGCCATAACAAACCATCTCGCCTTGTGCCAAGACTCATGCTTGGGGGGGCTAGATGGATCGTCGGCGCCAACGGATCGTACATATACCCTCGGGGGCTCTCAAGACATTTTTACATTGCCCTAGGGTAACGCTCTTAATACAGCTCACGTGTATACCTTTGAAGATTCTCCGAACATTTTGGTGTCATCTTAGGGGAATCCTCCAAATGCAAAAATAAAATGTCAAGAAATGTACCAAGCATGATTCAATTTTTAAAACCACTTCGCCTTGTCCCAAGACTCATGCTTGGGGGGCTGTGGACCGTCATGATATTACTAAGGACCTAAAAGACCTCCAAAAGGGCTTTTAGTCCCTCTTAGAGGCTTCAGCGCCCTCCATAAGGGCCCTGAAGTCCAAGGCGCGTCCTAGTCAAAGCCCCCCCTTTATTTACTTCTAGAAACCTCTAGAGCACGCCTAAAATACCAAAACGTAGCAACATTTTCTTTAGAATATAGCTCCATTTCTTCACACTAGTACCACATCAATGTCAAACAAGGGACATTTAAAGTACTAAGAAGTAAGAAATGATCCTCTCATGTCAAATTTTAACATCAAAGAAAGAGCTGAACTCACACCATTTAAGAATAAAAATAGGAATGGGTTAACATATTTCTTCTAAGTTTGAGTAGTAAGAGATAACACTTCTATATAAAAAATTTACATGGGAAATCCATTCCTAAAGTACAAGTAATTTTGATCTGGAAGGTTGACTTTTCAACAAAATAACCTAGAATAATTTGTTCATAACATAATAAGGAATCTGCATGAATTCTTCTAGTTGTCCATTTATAAATATAAATACTACTATTATTACTTTATCCAATATCCCACAGCACCAAAACCAATATAATAACGGTAGTTTGCAATTTTGCACGTTTCGTTCATTTATTGATGCCTTAATTTTGGGTTACAGACCGACATTGATCAGTTGCTAAAAAACCACTGCATCCTGATTTTTTACGAGGTAGATGCATTGGACAAATAAACCGACAAAGAAAGCTATTCAGAAAGTGCTCAGAAATTTTTTGTGTCCCAACAGAAAATATTAAGAAAGGTTAAAACGTTCCATAACTTTCTTGCATAGAATTCAAGATGCATATAAAGACTAAGTCAATGGTACTCAAGTGAAATATTTCCTCCAGTCCTAAATATAAGATATGAATTTTTTTTAGGTTTATTGAATAATTAATGTATTTAGACTACAATGTAAACAAAATACATCATTTATTCCATGAACCTAAAAAAAGAATCTTCTTTTATATTAGGTTAAAGTGCACTTTTTTCCCCTAATTTTCAAAAACTTGCAATTTTGACTCCCTATATACAAAAACTATAATTTTAGCCCCTTAAGATTTATGCCTTTTGCACCTTTGGTCATTCTAGTCAATTTTGACCAAGGCAACGCTTATTTGGCATGCCACACGTGTAATTAACCATTTAAAAAAAAATAAAAATGTCACATTTTAAATAGTTGAATTAAAAAAAAAAGAAAAAGGAAATGAAGAAGGAGAGGCACGTGAGGGGTTCATCAACCCCAGCAACATCTTTAATCTCCTTCATCTTCTCTTTCATTTTCTTAACCAACACCAGAAAATACAACATGAATCTTTTCAACAACAACAACAATCTCATCAACAACAATAACAATCGAGATTTTGAGAAGAGAGAGTGAAAAAGAAAGATCCTGACAACATTTTCAATTTCATTTCATCTTCTTAAACACAAACACGACAGAGAGAAATGATTCTGCCATTAAAGTTGTTTCATCGGTGGTTGTTCTCTTTAGTTTACACCATCCACCATTAGCATCATTGTTCAATGTTTACTGGATCTGTTTTCTTTAATTAGTATTTTTCTATAATAAGAATGGTAATTTCAACCACAATAATGCAAATCAATGAAATTTTCCTCATCACTGTCACAACAAACTTGGTAATCACATTTGAGCCAGCAAGGAAAGGAAAGAAGAAGATAAGAGAAATAACTTTAATTTGTGATGTAGTTGTGTTTGTTTATGAAGATAAGGAGGAGGTTGAGGAACCTTTCACGTGCCTTTCCTTCTTCATTTCCTTTTTATTTTATTTTTTCATTTTTTTTAATTCAACAATTTAAAATGTTGCATTTTTATTTTTTTTAAAATTGTTAATTACACACGTGACATGCCAAATAAGCGTTGACTTGGTCAAAATTGACCAAAAAGACCAAAGATGCAAAGATGTTAAATCTTAAGGGGCCAAAATTGTAGTTTTTGTATATAGAGGGCCAAAATTGTAGTTTTTGTATATAGAGAGCCAAAATTGCAAGTTTTTAAAAGTTAGGGGGAAAAATGCACTTTAGCCTTTATATTAAGGACCGAAGGGAGTATGAATGGTAGCATGCACAAGTTTATTTTTAGGGTTATGCTAACAAGTGCTCTAAGGCTATTTAATAAGAATTCGAAAAAGAAAATAATTGTTAAATTTTATATCGAAAAAGTTGCTTTTTAATTTTTCAATAAATTGAATACACAATTTCCATGTTAAAGTTGCTACTTTAAGCTTCTTATCAAGTGCCCTTGCGACACTTATTACCATTTCCCTTATTTTTATTAGTTGATCTAAGAATGTCATCATTGTATCCGGTGAGATACGACCATACATCGTATTCGGTGAGATACAACCATACAGGGACTTATGGATTCAACAGTGAAAAAATAACTTTTCATCGGTGCAACATTATTATATTTATAGAATTTCTTTCCTCAACTCAAAGCTTCTCGCGTGCCCTATTTCAGATTTTAAAATCCGAAAAAATAGAGGGTTTTTCGAACATTTTTACACCATTCAAATCATATGATCTGAAATGTCATAGGGCGCGCGAGAAGCAAGTTGAGTGAAATAAAAAAACTTGTGCCAATATAATTATTTTACTTGGTTATTGTTTGAATTTTATTCTCCTTCAAATACGGCAATGTGCAGTTTTGCATTTCATCCGGAGAGTGGCAACATCTCATGCATGTTCATCTCATATAATTGAGAAGTCACATGGCTGGCAAAATCTTAAAGAAAGTGAGAAAACAAAGAGTAAAAGTAATAACAGGTGAACCACAGTGAAGATGAACTTGTACTCTTGGTGTAGTAACTCATTTTTATTCCTTTTTCAATGGTTCTCCCCACATATTACTCACCAAAGTCCTCACATTATATGCATTTAGGTAAATTGAGTTGTATAATTATGGATATCTTGTTCTCAATATTGATTTCATTTCATCCAAAATTGTAACCCTACAAACAGTGGGTGTCACTAGGAAAAATGAGGTAAATTTGGATTATTCTTTATCAAAACTAATGTTCAAAAAGTACATAAAGTAATAATGCAAAGTCAAATGTGTATATATTTCATCATTAAATAAAGGGGGGAAAAATCTCCGTACACAGCTTGCAAGCTACCATCATGGCCTAAAGCAAATATCATATGACCACTCATGGATCTGTAATGCAAAACACATTAGATTCAGTTTCCCTTCCCTCAAAAACAATAGAAAATAAACAAATAAAAAGAGAAAATGGTATAAAGAAATCATGTAGTAGTTAGTTTTTTGTCAAGATGGGCAACTCAGCAGGGCTGCTATGAGGAAATTACAGGACACCTTAGCTTCTCTAATCATTCAAAATTTGTCAAGATGCTGATTGTATATTTTAATTAGTAGTTAGAGATTGATATAGTAACGTGTTCTAGCCATCAGGAATAAAACAATGTCATGGAAAAGAAGTGGTCTACTAGGAAACTTAATTTAAAGCATTTACAACAAAATGAAAACAAATTAAATATTGGAATTGGTTCTTCATGATAGATACCCCTTAACAACTAACTTTAACTATAAATACAAAATCTTGCATGCAACATTTCATAGTAATCATTAACACCAAAACCTCTTCTTTCTATCCATGACTGCTAGGGCTAGTTGCCTCAAAATGGGGCATTTCTGGCCACCAATGGCAATGGCATTGGCCATTGTTTTGATTTCTACTACTATGGTTTCTGCTTCTGATAGCTACATTTACTCTTCTCCTCCACCACCTTATGAGTACAAGTCCCCACCACCACCATCTCCTTCGCCACCTCCTCCTTATGTGTACAAGTCACCACCTCCTCCATCCCCATCACCTCCACCACCATATGAGCACAAGGCTCCATCTTATGAGTACAAGTCACCACCACCACCACCTCCTTCACCGCCACCTCCTTATGTATACAAGTCACCACCACCTCCATCCCCATCACCACCACCTCCTTATGTGTACAAGTCACCACCACCACCCTCACCGTCCCCACCCCCACCATACTATTACAAGTCACCTCCACCCCCCTCCCCTTCACCACCGCCACCATACTATTACAAGAGTCCTCCACCACCCTCTCCTTCACCTCCACCTCCTTACTACTATAAATCGCCTCCACCACCCTCACCTTCCCCTCCACCACCATACTATTACAAGTCTCCTCCACCACCATCTCCCTCACCCCCTCCTCCATACTATTACAAGTCTCCTCCACCGCCCTCACCCTCCCCTCCTCCACCATACTATTACAAGTCTCCTCCACCCCCATATATACACAAGGATCCACCATACTATTACAAATCTCCCCCAC
>Ga0315914_1005267_pt1 | contig 18899 bp, 5 predicted proteins | sample MpolenodulesMG_FD_203920 | JGI IMG/M metagenome (GOLD analysis project Ga0315914, IMG submission 203920) | Medicago polymorpha root nodule microbial communities from Los Angeles, California, United States - elongated nodules | ecosystem: Host-associated > Plants > Roots > Nodule | place: USA... | reverse complement strand
CTTTTCTTCATCAACCAACGCTGTAAAGAAAATGGGGACCAATTTAATACAATTGATTTTTCTCATAACCCATAAATTGCTTAAATTTTTTTCATATATAAATTGAGTTTTGCGATTTGTTTCGGAGAGTAAAATTGGTCTTCACTTTCAAACAATATATTATTAATTATAAAAAATAAAGTAAAGATGTTGTGGAAATTTTTTCCTTTTGATTAGTCTTCAGCGTTCTTAATGCATTCGACGACTTACGCAAATTTTAGGATGAGTCTGCACGTATATTTTATGTGAATAAATATTCTCCAACCATTAGATTCCATTAGAAATATAAAAAATATATATTGAATGAAAATGACCTTTTTTTTAAGGATGAATACAAATGACCATTGGTCACCAAGTAAAGACCATCAAAACTGAATATCGTATTTTCAATTTGGCTAGAGAAGAAATATGTTAGTGTGACCTATATTCAAGCTATAAAGGATATGAGAGAGGGGCCTTGACTAGTATCAAGACATAAGGTTCAGACATGGAAGATTTTCAAATTATTATTATTTTTACTGAATACTTGTGTTAGTTATGTTACTTAAAACCGATTCGGTTTTATGTCTCGAAGATCGAATATGGAAGCAACATACTTACTATGACGTGTGATGGAGTGGTATCGAATGACTCAAAAGTACTTGACTTGATTTTCATTGATATGGAGAAGACATGTGATAGAGTGCCTTGAGAGACTCTGTAGAAAGTCCTAGAGAAGAAATGTGTTAGTGTGGCCTATATTCGAGCTATTAATGATATATATGAAGGGGAATCTCAACTGGTATGAGGACACAACGTGGAGACATAGAATATTTTCCCATAATAATATGATTGAACCAAGGTTCAACGCTAATACCTTTTCTTTTCAACTTTGTTTTTGATGTACTTACAAAACACATCCAAGAGTGAGCACAAAGGTGTATTCTTTTTGCATAATGATATAGTCCTACTTGGAGTGTTGATGGAAAAATTAAATGGGAGGTCGAACACTTTGAAATTTTTTTAAAAACGTATGGATTTCTCCTAAGTAGAAGCAAGACAGAGTATATTGAATGTAATTGTTGGTCTACATGGCTAGATGAATACCATGTTAGTGGGGGCGTGAATAGCTTTTTGAAAAACTTTTTGGAGATTTGATAAAAATGGATTTTAATGAAATTGTCTATTGGAAATTTGCTTGAACAATCACAAACAATGAATCAATAAGAATCAAATATATGTGGAATAAGATTTTATCTTAGAATTGACAGATTCACGATACAAATCTTTTTACACAATCAATTGTTAATAATCCTAGAACAAGATACAAAACAATACACAATTTCAAACCAAACCTATATGACAATAAACCTAATTAACAATTGAAAACACAATACACATGAATTTGATTAATTGAATTGATATAGCAATTAATTGATCCAAGTAAAAAAATTTTAACCTAAATCAAATGGATTTAGATTATTCTTTTGAGAAAACACTACTTAGATCAAAACTAGCAATTCACTAAACAATTAATCAAATACTCAAGTGCAATATTAAAAGTAAAAAGAGAGAGAGAGTAGTAGTTCACCCTTGTTCGTCCTCGCTAAAGGCTACCTCTACTCTACTTGATGATGTACGCCTTCACCAAGGTCATCTACTATGTATGAAAAGTTGATTTCAATGTTTTCAAGTGTTCCTTCAAATTAAAGCCCTAATTCTTCAACTCCTATGTAGAACAAACTCCCCCAAACTACAAGTACCCCTTGAATTTGGTGTTCCTTGAATCTTCGGATCCTTGAATTACCCGTGCACTCCTCCGATGTCTTCACTCGAGTCTTCAATGCTACGTCCGGTAAACGAACCCCCTTCGACTTCAAGAACGGTTAGAAAGACCCCCAAGTCCTTTGGAGGTGGAATGAGATTATTCACTTCCTTTGAAGCCTTGATTAAGCCCAATCAAGCTTCTTAAGAGAACCAACTTACAATCCCTACTAGCACCCTAGAGAATCTACACACTCAAAGACAAAGTGATTCTAAGAAAAAGTGTTTAATCTTGAAGAATGTATGAGTAGTGATTTTTTGAGACCTAGAGAGAATAGATGCAAATGATTCAAATACTTTGGGTGTTATGAGGAAATGTGTGTATATAGAAAAGGGTGGCAAGTGCAAAATTTCGGTCAAAAACAACAGAGTGAATCGATTCACTTACTGTGTGAATTGATTCAGACAACTAAATGACAAGCCAGATGAACAATGAAGTTTGATACGCATCAGACACAAATTGAATCGATTCAAATCTCTCCAGATGAAGATTGATACAATTCAAACTCTTATGAATCGATTCAATCAAAGTCAGAGAGTTTCATGATACGATTCACTGAAATTTTAGTTGATTCAGGCAAGAAATAAGTGAAAAATAGATGCTGACAACATTTGAATCGATTCAGGAAAACAGTGAATAGATTCACTGCGATAATATTCAAAAAAAATTGACTCAATTCAAAAGGAGTGACACAAGGAAAATGGACAAAAGGAATGCTTGATATGAATCAATGAATCATGAATAGAATCAAGCAATTCACAGAAGGATTTTCCATATATGACAACACACAAGACATGAAAGAATCACATGACAACACACAAGACATCAAAGAATCACTTGACACTATGAGACATGCTTTGCTAGGGTGCTTTAACAAGTTTCTAAGTTAAAGCTAATCAACATAAAAGAACATCATCAAATAAAGCTAGCTATCTTAGACATCATCAAAACATAAACTAAAGGATTAAGCAATATTATCTTCATTCTCCCGCTTTTTGATGATGTCAAACAAATGTTGATGATGTGGGCTAATCTCTCCCTCTGAAACATAGCATACAACCAACACGAGCAAACAAATATGGAAATATATATAGTCACATAGTCACATATGAAGAAATATATCAACATGGTCCCCCCCTTTGACAACGTCAAAAAGGGATATTAACCAAAGTGGAATATCTTAAACAAGCAAGTGAGCAATCGCAATTGACTACAAGCCGACATAAACATGCATACATACCAATGAACATGCATAAAATCAACATTAAAGATAACAACAAGCATGGATACCACTAACCATAAACATTCGCAGAAACATGAAAATCAAAGATTCATGAACGAGGCTTCAATTATGATGACATAACCTCCCTTTTTAACAATGTCGAAGAGAGATGGTGCAATTACAAAACACATGTTCAACACAAGAAAAAGGAGTTGCCAAACAATTTTTTGTGTACATTTGAACAAACAAGATTTTAGAGAACATTCCCAAAACAAATAGCATGTAAACAATCACAATTGAATTACAAGCAAGCATGCAAGACAAGGCATAGATAAAAAATAGCATGCATACAGGATGAAAGACAACCAATCAAACATGAACTCATAAGATAATCACAATTAACCAATGAGAGAAAATATCAAACAATACGAGAGAGGTAAGAGAGGATTTCCAAGGAAAGATCAAAATGAATTTGAATCTCTCAAGAAAACTTTACCTACTATCAAAATGTACTTACTCCCTTGCTAGAGTGCTTCAAAGATAATGATGATTGAGTGGTCACTCGTGATCAACCAACATGATAAGACAATGGAGAGGTTAGATATTTAAAGTCCTCGAATACGTCTTCATCACACTTTTGCTCATGATGTCCTTAAGAATTAAGGAGCTTATTGTGGAGCATCATCCTTGACTATCTTCATTCTTCATGAAATCTACACACACTAGAATAAACAAACCTTTCCCAATCTTTTTGGGAGTAAGAGAAAACATGGAATACCATAGTTGATTTGTGAATTTCAAGATGTGCTAAAGAATCTAAAAGTTTGAAAAAGGACACATCTTACTTTTAGTGTCTTGGACAACATAGAAGAAAAAAAATCCTTCAAAGTTGCAAGACACATTTGCACAAATCAATTAGGATTCCTTTAACTCCCAACACAAGTTGGAGCCTTGGAATGAGTTTCACAACAAGTGACTTTAGGCACCCACATCATTACCCCCTTAGGAACTACAACTTTCCTAATGTGGCAATGAGGTGTAGCGTGGCCACTTATACCACAATAATGACACCGAATAGTAGGAACATGAGTTTTATCACGATTATTATTTTTCCTTACATAAGAGTATTTAGTGTAAGGTCTTTTGAAAGGAACTCTTTCATCTTTTGAATTCATAGCACAAGTCATGGTACCTTTAGAGACACGCTCTAGTTTCTTATTTAGAGAGTTTATCTCTTCATGAAGACTAGGGTAAGTCTTACAACTAGCAAAGTCCATCCAATTATCATATTTGGGTGACTTTGTCTTAGGTGACTCAATTGTGGGACTTACAATTTTCTCATTAACAAGTAAAGCATGCTCATCTCTTAAACTTTCAAACGCTTCCTTGAGTTTAGAAATTTTGGATTCTAATTTCAAAATAGTTTTCTTTTGAGCAATTAGTTTCTCAAAAGCATTTAGAGATTCAGCATGCATTTCTTCAATGGAATCTTGTAAGTCCTTATAAGTGGGTTTAAAATCGGAATAAGAATCGGAGTCGGAGTCGGAGTCGGAGAAGATTACCTCATTTTTAGCTTTCTTCGTTTGACCCATGAAGCATCGGTCGTCTTCATCCTTGTTTTCGGTGTCACTAATATTGGAGGTAACTTTATCTTCTTCCCAAACAATGTAGGCCCTTCTTCCTTTTGAGCTTCGATTGGCTCCAAATCTTCCTCTTTCTTTAGCAAGCTCCGGACACTCATTCTTATAGTGGCCTATCTTTCCGCAAGAATAGCAAGTAACCACTTTCTCGTCGTTATAGGATTCTCTTCCTTTTCTTGAGGCCTTCCTAAAGTTCACTAGAGTCTTGTCATTGTGCTTTAACCCATTTCTTTTGATATAGCGGTTGTACTGCCTAACAAACAAGCTCATTTCCTCTTCATCGATGGCATCGTGATCGAATTCATCATCATTTTGAACCGAAGAGGTAGAAACGGACGAGGTGGTGTTTAAAGCAATGGACTTCCTTTCTTTTCTCCTAGAGACATCCTCACTTGACTTGAAACGATTAATCTCATGCTCATGTTCCTTTAATTTTCCAAAGAGTGTAATCATACTAAGAACATTGAGATTTTGTGCTTCCTTGATAGCGGTAACTTTGGGATGCCATTCCTTTGTCATACATCTCAAAATTTTATTAGTGCAGTCTTGGTTTGAAATTGTTTTACCAAGGTTTTGCAACTTGTCAATAATGTGAGTGAATCTTATTTGCATGGAAGAGATGGTTTCACCATCTTTCATGCAAAAAAGCTCATATTGTTGCACAAGGGTATTAACTTTTGATTGTTTCACTTCATCGGTTCCTTCGTGAAGGGTTTCCAATGCATCCACATATCTTTGGAAGTCTTAGAATGAGACACGTAATGATACTCATTAATCCCAAGAGAGGAGATGAGAATATTGCATGCCTTCAAATCATATTGGACTTTCTTTTTGTCATCATCACTCCAATCGGCTTTAGGCTTATCTAGGACTACACCGTTATCATCATCGGCTGCAATTTGTGGTTGAAACCGACCATTGACAATGGCGTCCCACACATCCAAATCCATCGATTGGATGTGAGCACTCATGCATTCTTTCCAATAGTCGTAATTTTCTCCACCGAAAATAGGTGCCCTATTGTACGCCCCCTTGGGGTCCTTACTAGCCATAAGAAGAGACTGAGCTCTATGATATCACTTATTGGTCTATATGGCTAGATGAATACCAAGCTAGAGGGGGTGAATAGCTTTTTGAAAAACTTTTTGGAGATTTGATAAAAATGGATTTTAATGAAATTGACTATTGGAAATTTGCTTGAACAATCAAAAACAATGAATCAATAAGAATCAAATATGTGGAATAAGATTTTATCTTAGAATTAAGAGATTCACGATACAAATCTTTTTACACAATCAATTGTTAATAATCCTAGAACAAGATACAAAACAATACACAATTTCAAACCAAACTTATATGACAATAATCCTAATTAACAATTGAAAACACAATACACATGAACTTGATTAATTGAATTGATATAACAATTAATTGATCCAAGTAATATTGTTTTAACCTAAATCAAATGGATTTAGATTATTCTTTTGAGAAAACACTATTGAGATCAAAACTAGCAATTCACTAAACAATTAATCAAATACTCAAGTGCAATATTAAAAGTAGAGAGAGAGAGAGAGAGAGAACACCGATGTTTATAGTAGTTCACCCTTGTTCGTCCTAGCTAAGTGCTACCTTTACTCTACTTGATGAAGTACGCCTTCACCAAAGTCATCCATTATGTATGAAAAGTTGATTACAATGTTTTCAAGAGTTCCTTCAAATTAAAGCCCTAATTCTTCAACTCCTATGTAAAACAAACTCCCCCAAACTTCAAGTACCCCTCTAATTTGGTGCTCCTTAAATTTTCGGATCCTTGAATTACTTGTGCACCCCTTAGATCTCTTCACTCGAGTCTTCAATGCTATGTCGGATAAACGAACCCCCTTCGACTTCAAGAACGGTTAGAAAGACCCCCAAGTCCTTTGGATGTGGAATGAGATTATTCACTTTCTTTGAAGCCTTGATTAAGCCCAATCAATCTTCTTGAGAGAACCAACTTACAATCCCTACTAGCACCCTAGAGAATCTACACACTCAAAGACAAAGTTATTCTAAGAAAAAGTGTTTAATCTTGAAGAATGTATGAGCAATGATTTCTTGAGACCTAGAGAGAATAGATGCAAAGGATTCAAATACTTTGGGTGTTATGAGGAAATGTGTATATATAGAAAAGGGTGGCAAGTGCAAAATTTGGTCAAAAACAATAGAGTGAATCGACTCACTTACTGTGTGAATCGATTCAGACAACTAAATGACAAGCCAGATGAACAATGAAGTTTGATACGCATCAGACACAAGTTGAATCGATTCAAATATGAATTGATTCATGAAAACCGTGAATCGATTCACTGTGAATCTATTCAGAAAAACAGTGAATAGATTCACTACGATACTATTCATGAAAACTGTGAATAGATTCACTGCGATACTATTCAAGAAAATTTGACTCAATTCAAAAGGAGTGACACAAGGAAAATGGACAAATGGAATGCTTGATATGAATCAATGAATCATGAATAGAATCAAGCAATTCACGGAAGGATTTTCCATTATGACAACGCACAAGACATCAAAGAATCACATGACAACACACAAGACATCAAAGAATCACATGACACTATGAGACATGGTTTGCTAGGATGCTTTAACAAGTTTCTAAGCTAAAGCTAATCAACATAAAAGAACATCATCAAATAAACCTAGCTATGTTAGACATCATCAAAACATAAACTAAAGCAATAAGCAATATTATCTTCAGTAATTTTAGCAAGAGGCATAATGTTTGTAGCTTATATGTGAAAGTTGGGTATATAGTACAAAAAAAAGGAGGAATAAAAGGGAATGCATCTTTGCTCCATTTAGGAGGCCTCCATTTATGCTTGTTCACTGTATAGTTGTATCACACGTGGCCAATATAAAATTAAGGGTTGAGATTAAAAGATTAAAGAAAGACATTTCTTTACTGGAAAAAAAAACTATAGGCTTCCACTTCTTTCTCTCTCTGAAATAATACCACTTTCCTCCATCTTCCTTAGAAACAACATCACCATTCCCTCTCTTTCTCGCTGACACCATCAACTCCATTCATACTTATAGTAGATGTATTAATTCAACCGGTTGATGAATCCAGTATCATCACTTGGTTCGTGCATAATAAACTTCAACATTAGCTTCCCATTGCCTCTCCCTCACCTTTTTTGTTCTAGTTTTGTTGTTATTGGAAGATTTTGTAGATTGATTCCTTGTTTCAGTTTTCAATTTCAATATCACCGTTGATATCAATCGGACTAGTTAATTTCATCAGATGGAGATGAACGGACGGCGCCGGCGAGAAGGAGAGGGAGAGGCAGCGACTATGTTGTTTTAGAGAAGAAGTAATGTGGTGTTGTTTGAGAGAGAGAGAGAGCGCGCACGATTTTTTTCCAGTAAACAAATGCCTTTTTTTGATCTTTTAATCTGAGCCTTTAATTTTGTTTTTGCCGAGTGTCATACATCTATGTGGTGAACAAGCATAAATGGAGGTATCCTAAATGGAGCAAAGACGGACTCAATAAAAGGAGATGTAAACCATCGAATCCAAGTTGGGTTGTTGAAATGAAGGAGTTTCTCAGGTGCTTTATGTGTTGTGAAAGTATTGGGCGTACAGTGTTGTATGTGACAGAGTATTGGGCGTAAAGAACATACAAGAAGATAAAGTAAGCGTAGTAAAGATGATGATGTTGCATTGGATGTGTGGTAAGACTAGACATGTTAGGATCAGGAATGACATCATTTGAGAGAGAGAGTTGGGTAGCACCTGTAGTAGAGATTTAGAAGTTGTAGTAAGAAGAATAGATGAGATAAATTAGAGTCAGAGGAAGACCTAAAAATAATGTAAAAGAAACTATTATGATCCAGAGACAAATGAGTTGGAGAAAAATATAATTTTTAATAAAAGATTACAAATAAAGCCCGAGGATAAGACTTAATTGTTGTTGTGTCAATTATTTTTTTCTATCATTAAGACTAATAAAAAATAGATGAGAGTGATGAGATTTTAGTTATGCCACATCAGAAATTAAATATGAAGTTGGGAAATTAGGATTACTTGGCATTCAAAAGGATGAAGTGGCAAAAAATAGACGAGAGTGATGTGAATTATATTATATTATTGTGTTTATTTATTCTACATGCATTCCTGAAGTATTGCTTAAGGATTGATCTCATATTATAAAATCAAAGAGATATATTATATGGGTTCTTGATGAACTCAATATTACTCTATGTGAATTCTGGAAGAATTCAAAAGTGTGGTTCCTGAAGAACTCACTATTATTCTTTGTGAATTCTTGAAGAATTCAAAACCGTAGTTCTTGAAGAACTCAATATTATTCTATGTGAATTTCTAAAGAATTCCACAGCGTAGTTCCTAAAGAACTTAATATTTTTCTCTTTGAATTCCTGAAGAATTCAAAAGCGTTAATCTATGAAGGATTGCTTGGAGAGTTGATTTTATTGTTTAAATTTATTGCATAGTTCTTGAAGAACTTAAAAATCAATCTTTATCCTCCATGAATTCCTAAAGAATTCAATAGTGATTTATCCTGATGGATTGCACAAAGAATTGATTTGATTTTGAGTAGTTATTGAATAACATATAAACTCAAATTTTATTCTCCATGAATTCCCGAAGAATTCAATTCAATGATATGCATCCCTGAAGGATTGCACAAATAAATTAGAAGTCATATAGTTCTTAAAGATCTAATTTTAATACTTGAATTCAATTTAGCTATGTTGCTAAATTTTATTTTAATTCGTGGTTAGTTGAAAATTTCCATAAAAAGGGATGTTAGATGAATTGTTTGTTTAACCAATAGCATATATGGAACAAACTTTCATAACAAATTTTCAAAACGAAATTTATGGAACAAAATTAATAAAACATAGTTATAAATTTGTTACGCAACGATCCTAAATTTGTTCCATAGTAATCTAATCAAAAGTTAGTTTGTTACGTGAATTTCTATTTTTATTTATCTATAATAGTATTTATCAACTAATTTCTATTCAATAACAATTTTTTTTGTTACTATTTTAGTATTCAATTTATATAAATGTTTTTATAATAACTATGAATAATAAAGTGTTATTACTAATCATTATTAAATAATGTCATATTTTCTATTTAGAAAAAAAAGGGGGGTAATACTTGATCATTTTATCAATACTATTTTTGATATATAACCAATATCGTGTTTATGGTAATTAATTTAGTAGAGATTACTATTAATATGATACATGTCAAGGTCATAAAATTTCATTAGTGTAAACTTATATCATTTGAAAATTTAGTTTTTGATCAAAGATTTTCTTGATACAATCATGTTTCTATTACATGGATTGAATCATGCAAGATTGTTTCCTTATTCTATGATCAAAGTTTGGTAATGATTTTCTTCTTTCTTATTGCATAAGACTTCTAGAATGCTTGAATTACAAGGTAAGCACAAACTTTTCTCTACATAATTCTTGAAAATATTTTTTATGAATTATGTTCTCTTATTTACTTCTAAATCCTTCAAGATTATTATCTTATAAATATTATATGTTAGATATGTATATTTTCTTATGAAATAAATTTATTTGATCTTGATCTTACATATAATATAAACCTTGGAGATGTCAAACTTGGAAAATATGTCTTACTGGCAATTTATGTTGCCAAGTTACTCATCTGAAAAATACGTATGATATATAAAGTTTTTTTTGTTGAAAAAAAAATATATGTTTAGTTCTTTTTGTATTTGATATATCTATGATAATGAAAAAGATGATTCAAGGTTTTAGAATATTATTTGATCATAATTATTTTCTTGTCCATTATTGTTTCAAATGGACTAAACATATTAATCATGTATTATTGTAAACCAGAAGTTTACAAATCATATTTCATAAAGCTCATTCATTAGTGTATTAAACAATCCCTAAAGGATTACTTAAATAATGATTCATCTTGATCATTTATGGTATAGTTTCTGAAGAACTACAAGACCAATGAAGGCTCTTGAAGAGCTATAATATTGTTACATGGAGGAACAAAGTTACACATTGAGATTGCATTCTCATAAAATTTTAATGTTAAATATCTCTATATTACGAGATATACTCTGGAGAAAATAAGTGTAGTGAAAAATTTATTTTGTCTCTTATTTATACTACACTTATATTACTGCAATGGAAGCACGTATTATTGTAAACCAGAAGTTTACTTATTTAATTTATTGTTGGCAAGACCGGTTGGGTTATCCTGGATCTATTATGATGTATAAACTAGTTGGAAAAAATTATTATGGTTATATATTGAAGAGCCAGAAGATTCTTCAATCTAGTAACTTTTGGATTACTAGTTCCTAAGGGAAGTTGACAATTTAAAGGAATGAGTGTCTCTTATATAAGGTGATATTTGTAAATAAATACACCGATCATGTGAATCACTTAAATATTATATACTTGAATTGATGCATCAACTAAATGATCACATGTATGGTTATTGTCAACTCACAACCTGAAGTTTGTGAGATTACTTTGTCAACAAATTTAACTAAGAGTTTATTTTCTGAATTTTTCAGAAATCATATGATAAGTATCATTTGTAATTGATATTGAACAACTTGTAGCATATGCTCATAAAAATGGACCTGAAGATCCATTCTTTAGACGTCTAAAGTTAATTGTATGATTATACTTATCAGACCATACCTTATAAACTCTATTTTGGTTATGAGATCATGCCTTATAAACTCAAATTTTGGGAATGAACAATCTTGTATGTATATTGATTTGTATCAAGCCAACGCATTACTATATATAAGTTCTCCCTTAATTTATCCTTGGTTTTAGGTTAACAACCTAATATTTCTCATCTAAGTGGATGTTTTGGATGTCTTGTGTATATCACAATTGCTCCAATATAATACACTACAATAAATCTTGAAAGAATATTGAGAAAATACATTTGATATGAATCTCCATCTATCATTAATTGTACTGAGCCAACTTGTTTACAGCCGAGTAGGCTGATTATCAATTGATGGATTAGTTTTTCCAATATTAGGGGGAGATAATAAGCAGCTGAAAATGTGAACCTAAAGTTCAAATAAATTATTTTAAAGAAAATATTATTATCTCGTCTTGATCCTCAAGATGTAACTCATTTGCAAAGTTAAATAAATCAAATAACAGTTGTTAATGCTCCAAACGAAATAGATGTCCATATATAATATTGCAAATGAGTCTCAACCGTGCCTGAAGCATGGTGGATCAATCGATTCCAAATATAAATTTTTTTGAATAAAAAACGGAGCTTAAAGGAATGATAACCCAAACAAGGATATAGAAACTCTAAAAGAGTTTTATGACATAATTGATTTTTTCAGTTTCAGAAGAACTGATCAGGTACCTGAAACTTATGAAATATCGATAAATTATGTTATGAATGAAAGATCTCAATGGAATGAGATGGAACCGAAATGAGGTCAACGTCGACGTATTTTTGGATATATAATATAGCGCTATATGTTATAAGTAATAATGAGGATCATGAGTTAAAGTCTATTGTAGATTATAGATAGAGAAAATATGTACAAATGGAAAGAGACAATTTCAATGATATCAAACTCGCTTGATAAAGCATAATTAGTTTGGACTTGTAGTCCGCACACTTGAAGGTGTGAAGTTAAATGGATATATATGATTTTTCGCACGAAAAGGAAATTAGTATGGTAAAATACATATATATAGAGTTTGATATGTTCACCTTAAGTGAATTGGTAAATATCTACCATTTATTTTTAAGAAACATACATTGTTAAGAGACATATTCACCTGAAGTGAATTCAAGAACTTTTTTATATTTGATTAAGTTCAGTAGCACATGAAAGACTCAAATTATATGAAAGGTGTGTTACAATTTATTTGTATGGCTCGCTTGATTGTGATGGTTATATGAAACTCCCTAAAGGATTTCATTTGCGTAAGACATACAATTAAAATTATTGAAGAGATGACATCATTTGTCCATTTTAAGGATATGGAAATGAATTTCTTATAATCTACTTTATGATAATCGTATAAATATTATTAGAACTCCTAAAAAGATTCTAAAATTTGTTATACAAAGATCGATATGGAAAAATCTAGTTGATTATGTAATAGAATAATTGTGATGTCACTTGATGTGAGTAAAGATCATGTCCTCAAGAAAATTATGAACAATTTGAATTGGTCAGCAAAGTCAAGCGTACAATTTGTACCTTAGAGAAAGAACAATATGATCCAATCGATTGAAAATGCTAATACCACATCAAGGAAGTGAAGAATTATCTTTATAAAGGATTATGATTTTACACATGCAAGAAACTTGCAGTTTTCTAATTTTAAAAGAAGGTTCTTTCAACAACTCAATATGAAGATATCTCAAGAGCGCATAATTTCGAGAAGATTATGGAGATATATCATATCTTTCTACATAGTGAGTGCCAAGTAAAGATTTTGAGTAACTAGTATAAAAGATTAGTTAAACTTCTTCATCTCATATAATTGTCTTTATGAGAGGGAGACAAAAATATGTTCTGCACTCTTTTTCCCTTAACCATGGTTTTATCCCACTAGGTTTTTCTGGTAAGGTTTTTAACGAGGCAGATTATGACACAAAAGGATGTTGTACTCTTTTTCCTTCACTAATTTTTTTTCCCATTGGGTTTTTCTCTAGTAAGGTTTTAATGAGGCATATCCTCGATAGACATCCAAGGGGGAGTGTTATGAATATTATAAATGGATGTCCATATAACAATTGGGTTATTGTGTTATATTGTGCTTGCTACCCAAGTCATTGTATTTCTCTATAAATAGAGCTCATATGTAACATAATTGTATACTACAAGAGAATAATATAATCCCCTTTCTTCTCTCTCTATTCTCTCTTCTTCTCTTTAATCTTGTTCTTCTTATTATTATTCCAATAGTTTCATAACAAGATTGTTTTTCTCAATTTTTAAGGTACTCAATCTTGCATTTTATTTACTTTATTGTTTTTCGTTCGGTCTATTGTTTTCTTCATATTAAACAACTTGTAACGAACATTCCTTAAAAAAAAAAAAACTTGTAAAGAACATAGACACTAAGTTAGCACAATTTGTTTTTCTCGTAAACTAAAAATTGCATACTTTCTTTTATGGATTAAATTGAGTATTGCAAATTTTTTTAGATTAAAATTGGACTTAACTCTTCAAAATAAATTATAAATCATAAGAAATAAAGCAAGGGTATATGAAGTGGAAGAAATTGTGAGATGAAAAATCAAACCAATCGGCTTGGGAAAAAAACTAACCAATAAATGCTCATATAATACGATAACAATGGTTTTCAAGTCAACGTACATGTACTACCAGTTTTTAGTCAATGTAATGTTGAAAGACTCATAAAATATTAATGTAATGAAAGGGTTAGAAAATGAGTGATGTTTATTTTATGAGAGTTTTGTCATCCATTGCAATCTTACTTGATTCAGAGAATAGTCTTCGCAGTAACACACAGTGAATATCCAATTCAAAAAAAAAAAAGAGGACAATGTAATATCGAACCACTTGAAACAATCATCGTAATGTAATGGATGTGATAGAAAATGAATAATCCTTAATAGAATGACAAATAAAGTGACAAGGGCTAGTTGTAAAAAAAAAAAAGACAACGACTAATATATATATATATATATTCTTTTGTTCAATTGAAGGAGAGACTAATATGACTCTTTTATTAGTTTGATAAAATTTAAAAAACGATTAAAAATAGGAGCTGCTCTTGTCTCATAAGTTCTAGCTCAACTGACAAAAATGTCAAAATTGTTAGGCCGGATGACATGACCGAGGTTTGAACTCCGGTACCTTCACTTTATGTGTGTGAGTTTACGATGGCTTTGCCATCTCTTCTATCTAAAAAAAAAAAGTAACTTATGCCTTTAAAAAAAAAAACGCGACAAAGTTAGGCCATTGGTTTTTTCGGTAGTTACTTAATGCAATAGAAGAAAAAAACCATCTCTTTTTTATAAACCTATTGATTTTACACTTTTTTTTATTAAGGATACTTATGTAATTTTATACATACACATATTTTATAAATTGGGTTTTGTAATTTTCTCAGAAACTAAAAATTTTCTTCACTTTTAAAAAATAAATTATACGTCCTTGAAAAATAAAGTGGGAGGAATTGTGACATGAAAAATTCAATCAATCACCTGGCAAAACAAAACAAAAAAAGAACAATTCAAACCGGTTAATTATTACTTCTATATTACGATGATAGTAATAATGACTTCCAAGTCAATGAATATAATCACACTGCAGCTTCCTAGTCACGCAATGTCAAAAGATGAGGAACAATTATTGATCGAAAAATTTGTTTGATGGAGGAAATTTAATTTATTTTATTTTATGCCTAAATTATATCAAATAATATTATAATAGTGTATCTTCAATTGTATGAAGATTCCACATATTTTCACACAAGATCAATTTTTACTACTAATCTTTTTGTAGTAAAAATGTTGAGCAATAGTTTTGTACTAACCAATATGAACTGTGATGATGGTGGTGAATCTTTGATAGTTTCTTACGGTTGTTTTGGTAGTCCTTGTTCGTTGATCACTACTGATGCTTTAGGTTTTGTTTGATAGTTCTTTGATAAGCAAGATCTCAAATCAACATCACCACACCAACTCCCAAGTGGATTATTGTACCATAATTAATGATAACACCATATATATATATATATATATATATGGGGGCTGCTAACTTACTCCCACCTAAAAACATGAAAGAGTAAGTTAGCAAGCCTACTCTCACTTTGTTTTGACCAAAATACCCAAACTTTTATTTAAAATAACTACAAATAAGTGGATATTTATGTCATTTACCCTTTTTGATATAATTTTTTTAACAAATTGTATTATCTTCATCACATTTATGTGTTTAGTTTTGGCAATGTCGTTATTGATACTCACAGAACAAAAATTCTGAAACAACAACTCATGGACTCAACATTGAAGAGTTAACCTCAAAATCTGATGAAATTCCACTTTATGTTGCGATGTGTTAGTCCACCAAGGAAAAACCATCATTGAATTTTGTTTTCCAATTTGGATATAAATATATACGTTGTGTTCACATAAACCATTTGGTAACACTTTCCACAAAATCATTTATTCATCATGGCGTGGTTTCTTTTGTTTTTGCATCTTTTCCTCTTCCATTTTCCATCCTTCTTTTCTTCTTCTTCTTCTTTCAATTTTTCATGTCATCATTATGAGAGCTCTGCTTTGCTTCATTTCAAGTCATCCTTCACTATAAATTATGATTATGATTATCGTTATGATGGATATCCTCTTTTGAAAACAACAACATGGAAAAATGAGACCGATTGCTGCTCATGGGATGGTGTCACGTGTGACACCATCATTGGTCACGTGATTGGCCTCAACCTTGGTTGTGAAGGTCTTCAAAAACTCAATCCTAACAGTACCCTTTTCCATCTTGCTTATATTCAAAAACTCAATCTTTCTAACAATAATTTCTCTGGCTCTTATTTTCATTCAAAGTTTGGTGGGTTTTTGAGTCTCACACATCTTGACTTGTCTCGTAGTTTCTTTAAAGGTGAAATTCCAACTCAAATCTCACACCTTCGCAAATTACAATCACTTCAGCTCTTTGGGTCTTATCAACGCAATTTAGTTTGGAAAGAGACCACCTTGAAGAGACTTGAGGGAGTTGTTTATAGATAATACAGATTTGTCTTCACTAAGACCAAACTCCATTGCTTTTCTTTTTAACCAATCTTCCTCTTTGGTTACTCTTAATCTTGCAAGAACAGGATTAAGTGGAAAACTGAAAAGAAGCCTTCTTTGTTTATCAAGTATTCAAGAACTAGATATGTCATATAATGAACTTGGCCAACTTCCAGAATTAAGTTGCAACACTTCTCTTAGAATCTTGGATCTGTCATATTGTCAATTCCAAGGGGAAATTCCAATGTCTTTTTCTAACCTCACACATCTTACCTCTTTAACTCTCTCAAGAAACTCCCTAAAAGGTTCAATCCCACTCTCACTTTTAACACTTCCACGTCTAACTTTCTTGAATCTCTTTGACAACGAACTCAGTGGTCGAATTCCAAATACATTTCAAATTTCAAACAATTTTCAAGAATTACTTTTAAGTCATAACAAAATTGAAGGTGAGCTTCCAACTTCACTTTCAAACCTTCGTCATCTCATTCACTTGGATGTTTCATCTAATTCATTAAGCGGTAAAATCCCAGATGTGTTTGGTGGGACGACCAAACTGCAAACACTCAACATAGATTCTAACAAATTAGAGGGTCCTCTACCCAACAAAATTCCAGGGTTCCAAAAGCTAACTGATTTGGGATTAAATGACAACATGCTAAATGGTACAATTCCTCCCTCCTTGTTATCCTTGCCATATTTGGTAGAATTAGATTTATCAAATAATCGACTTACAGGGCATATCAGCATATCTAAGTAACAACAGGCTACAAGGCAATATTCCAGAATCCATTTTCAACCTTGCAAACCTAAGTGATCTATCTCTATCATCAAACAACTTGAGTGGTGTTGTCAATTTCCAAAACATTTCCAAACTTCGATATTTGGAATATCTGTACCTTTCAGATAATAGCCAATTATAAATAAATTTTGAATCCAGTGTCAATTACAGTCTTTTTGGACTATTGCAATTGGGTTTGTCTTCTTTGAGTTTGACTGAATTTCCTAACTTCTCAAAAAAACTCCCAATGTTGGGATATCTTGATCTATCTAATAACAAAATTAGTTGAAGTGTTCCCAATTGGTTACATGAAGTTGATTACGGGTCTTCACCAGTATTTTTGAACCTCTCTCGAAACGTAATCACATCAATGGAACAATTCTCATGGAATCACTGGCCCAACATACAACACATTGATCTTAGTTATAACTTACTAACCGGTGACATCTCTTTGTCTATTTGCAATTCAAGCCGCCTTTTATTTCTCAATTTGGCATATAATCAATTGACAGGCACCATTCCACAATGTCTTGCTAATTTATCATTCCTTGAAGTTTTGGATGTACAAATGAACAAGTTCATGGCACTTTGCCAAGTAACTTTTCAAAGGAAAGTGCACTTGAGAGTCTGAATCTCTATGGCAACCAATTAGAAGGTCGTATTCCTAAATCCTTGTCTCTCTGTAAAGGGTTGACGTTTCTAAACCTTGGCAGCAACAAAATAGAAGACATTTTTCCTCATTGGCTTCAAACCTTGCAATATTTGAAAGTGTTGCTTTTGCGAGACAATAAGTTACACGGTATCATTGTTAATCCAAAGATCAAGCATCCATTTCCAGATTTAACTATTTTTGATATCTCAAGCAATAACTTTAGTGGTCCTCTACCAAAAGCCTATTTCAAAAAGTTTGAAGCCATGATGAATGTTACTGAGTTGGAATATATGAGGAATATTATAAGGAATGAAGTTACTAGAAATGGTACTTTAATCCAACGAGTTGAACCCTACTATGATTCTGTGATTGTGGCGACGAAAGGGAACAAAATGAAACTGGTGAAAATTCCAAACATCTTTGTAATTATTGATTTGTCGAGAAACAAATTTGAAGGAGAGATTGCAAACATTATTGGTAAGCTTCATGCAATCATAGGGCTTAACCTTTCCCATAACAGACTTACAGGTCATATTCCCAAATCCATAGGAAACTTGACAAACTTGGAATCTTTGGATCTTTCCTCAAATATGTTAACCGGTGCGATTCCTTTGGAATTAACCAATCTTAACAGTCTTGAAGTGTTGGATCTTTCCAATAATCGTCTTGTGGGAGAAATACCTCAGGAAAAGCAATTCAATACGTTTACAAATGATTCCTATAAAGGAAACTTGGGGTTATGTGGATTACCCTTGTCAAAAATGTGTGGACCTGAACAACATTCTGCACCTTCAGCCAATAACTTTTGCAGTGAAGAGAAATTTGGATTTGGATGGAAACCAGTGGCAATTGGATACGGATGTGGATTTGTGATTGGAATAGGCATTGGATATTATATGTTTTTAATTGGAAAGCCGAGATGGCTTGTCATGATATTTGGTGG
>Ga0315914_1005265_pt1 | contig 18907 bp, 18 predicted proteins | sample MpolenodulesMG_FD_203920 | JGI IMG/M metagenome (GOLD analysis project Ga0315914, IMG submission 203920) | Medicago polymorpha root nodule microbial communities from Los Angeles, California, United States - elongated nodules | ecosystem: Host-associated > Plants > Roots > Nodule | place: USA... | reverse complement strand
TTCAAAACAAAATTGGATTTCATGCTTGTATCACAAAATAGGAAATTTGATAGAGTATTAAATACACATATTTCTTCTTTTAATTAATTGTCTTATTTATCACTTTAATTAAAGCAAAATAAGTGGAATTTGTTCATTTAATGCTCCTTAACCAGTGCCCCGGGGGCACTGGACAGCATTACCCTACTTTAAAATAAATCTTCAAGTTTAAAAGTTAAGTAAGATTACCTATATAAATTTCAAAAAGAGATAGTTATGGCATTGAGAAAAATATGAGTTTGAGTTAAAATTTTATAAAGATCATAGATGATAATAAGTTATAGACTTAATTGTATGTTTGTTTTGTTATGTTTATTTTAGGTTTTAAGTTGGTCCCTTACATTTTAAAAGTTTTAAGTTGGTTCAAAACGTTACTCACATGGACAATATGGGGTGTTTATTTATTTTTTTGGTCAAGGTGAATATGTTTATTTATATAGTGTGGGAGATTGCTTTACTTTAAAGTTCTATCGAGTATCGACTTGAATTATTTGAATGAGGTAGGTATGAATATGACTTAATGATATATTTATTTGAATGATATTGAAGCACATCATTATTTTTTAATGTAAGTTACTATATTTTTTTAGTAATATAATTGTAATTAATATAGTCAATATAATTTGTTGTTGAGGCTTGAAATAACAACGATTTCATAGGATGCTTCTAATTCAGACTTAAAAAAAATTAAAAAAAGAAAAAAAATGTGGTATTCTATTAAAAATTGTGAGTGAGGTTCACGTTCAAACTTTTTTATTATGTCTATATTGAAGCAACCAGTTTTGTTTGTAGTTAAACAGTTCTTTTTTGTTTCCCATGTTCTCTTTAGGAGTGATAATCATATTTGAGATATAGTCGGATATTAAATATAAACATGTTTTTGAATAACTAGTTAAACTTTGTTTGCTATGTTTTAAAAGACTAATCTCTTTTGTTAGACTTAACTCATTTGGTGCTATGAATCGTTTTTTTTTGTCACATAAAAAATTGTTAAAAAATAATACTTCATAACTTAATTCAACAAAATATAAAATGGCTAACAAGTGTTCTAAAGACATATGTTAAAAAACCAAAGATTAAAACTTTACTTTAGAACTTGTGTATTTTATTCTTCAAAATTTGAATATTGTTCTTTTAAACACAATAAAGTTTCGATCTTTAACTCCTTTTTTTTTTGTTAAGCAAAGAATTAAATTATAAGGAGTACAATCTTTGGGTGCCTTGTAGACATATTAAAGAATTATTACACCAATCAGAAAAGACACAAACTAAAATTAAGACCCGGTCTACCAGTTAACCGAAACCAAAAAAACAAACTTAATTTGATCCATCAAGCTTGTCTAATTAGCAATCTCTCCTCTAAATATAATGTTATTCATCAAACATCATATACACCAAGTTGTGATTAACCAAATTAGATGTCTAACTTTCATACATTTTTTAGACTTCACTAAATCACCATAGGTGAGTTAATAAGTTGTTTATTTTATATGTCAGGTTGGGGTGGAAGTGCCAAAACAAGAAGGTTTAGTCAGTTTCTTAACAAAGATATGTTTGATCTTTGTTTGTTGAAAGAAACTAAATAAACCAGGATAGTATGATTCATAATCTATGGGGGCGTACCGCATAAGGATGTTCAGTGGGTTGCAAAAGTATCTCAATATCTCTTATTGTATTTACCAAAAATAAAATCATATCAATAAAATAGATGAACTGAAACTTTGAATATCAACAGCAACATAATAACACTGAAAATTGACAATAATATACATAAAGTGAAACAAAAAGATGTTATAGACTAAATTTTAAAATAATCGAGAAAAACAAATCTGAAAATATGTATTCAAAGTAGCAATACCCAATATTGTCCTCTTCAATCTTCATGATTTGAGTGTCTGCAGCAAATGTTACATAAACACAATCCATAATAGGATAATGCTTCTTCACACAGGATATCTCTAGATTCTAATGGCCAGCCAAATCCACGTACAATATTCACACTTTTGCTTGACATATAATGACAAATAATTTAGAAAAACTAAGACAGTGGTGGGTATTTGAATTAATCAAGTGTCTTGTAGTTTCTCATTCGTTTAAGATCATCAATCAAAGCCAACAAATTGTTATGAGACGATCCACCTTCTTGAACAGCTCGCGTAGCCTTTTCCCCAAACTCCAGAGCACGTTGTCTGATTTCCTCAGCTTCATCGCCACCGTCCATCAATCTCCTCACAGCCTTTTCTATACTATCTTTACTCACAACCTTCTCTTTTTCCCCAAAACCATTGACATACCACTCTGTTGCACCCACCTCCACCCCGATCCCTCGCACATCAGTTATCAACTTCTCATTGTAGAATTGTTCTCCATGCACCGGCCACGTGATCATTGGAATCCCTGCGCTAACAGCCTCCAAGGTGGAGTTCCACCCGCAATGTGTCATAAATGCACCCACAGCAATGTGGCTCAGAATCATAACTTGTGGGGCCCACCCCCTAATGATCAAACCTTTATTCTTTCCAATGTTTCTCTCTTCGAATCCTTTCGGTAACCACTTTTCTTTCTCCTCTTCACTCTCGTCTTCTTTCCCTTTCTTCTCAGGAACAACCCATACAAATTCGTGACCTGATGCTTCCATCCCACATGCAATCTCATAAAGTTGTTTATCACATAAATGGCATATGCTCCCAAAGCATATGTATAACACTGAGTTAAGTCTCTTCTTGTTTAGCCAACTCAGACAATCATGCACACTGACCACATTCTCATTTCCCCTCTCTGATTTCTCTTGAATGGTTTGACGAATAAGAGAAGCAGGACCAAGATGCCACACCTTGTGACCAGTGATTTTCTTGTAGTGTTCGATGCACTCTTCACCATCAAGTTCAATGAAGTTGTTGATGATGAGTCCCTTACTTTTGAGGATTGTCTCAAGCATCATTTCCATGAATCCGGTGAATATCTTTGGTGGCTTTGTGCACAAGGTGATGGAGTGAGGAAAATTTGGAACAGTGAATGAACCAGGACTCGAATCCGTGTGAGAATAAAATGAAGGGTTTATTCTAAGGGATTCCATGAGGGAGATGGTAAAGAGGGAGAAACCAGTGAAGGCGATGGTGGGAATTTGAAGCTTATGGGCCAAGTCATAAACCCAAGGGTTTATGCAGTCCGCGATTATGCAGTCAGGTGGATCCTTCTCCATGAAATCCTGAATGGGTTCACGAAGGAGCATTGCCCCGTAGTATATCTTGCCGGAGGTGTCACTGTCGGAGGTGGAGGACATAGATTCAACGCCATCAGGGAGGCCAACTTGTTGGGAGGGGAAGTGGACGATGTGAAGGCGGAGGAAGAAGGGATCGACACTTGAGAGAGATTTGGTAAAGAAGTGGGCGTTGGAGGGAGTGGTGATGATTGTCACTTGTTGGCCATGGGATGCAAACAGAGTTGCTATGTCACACATAGGGATCATATGCCCAGGTGCTGGATATGGAATGAAGTGAAGTTTCAGTGGTCGATTAACTTCAACACCTTCCATTGCTTCTAAATTCTCTCTATTGTATGTCTCTCCTCAAGTTCAACCTTTTTAAATATACTGTAGATCCACAAGATAGGATTAGACTATAGAAGTTTCATTTTCGTAGATTATAGAATTATTTGACTTGCTGGCCAGTGGAGGCTAGCTCTTACGACAGGAGAGGAGACTTTTGATAATTGATAGTTACATATACCTTATTTATTTATTGAATAAACAATCAATTTAGTTTTTAAATTATCACTCTCTCACCTTTACCAATAAAGTATTAAAATCAACTAAATAGTCCTTAAACTATACTCTCACCTATCAATTTAGTCCCCTGATAGAGACAAAATCGATGGATGATGATATAGTTTAGAGACCTTTTAGATAATTTTAATAGTTTAAGGACCAAATTAACGAGAAAGTGATAGTTTAGAGACTAAAAATCATCCTTTCATACATCCATATTTTAATTCAGCCGCCCACCTTTTAACTTAATTAAAGCCAACTCGCATTAGAGTCAAATAGCAAATTGAAGATATATTGTACAAAAATCAAACTTTCCTGCTAGTTGTAACTGCCTTCATTTTTTCCTCTACAATTTCAAAACACTGAAAAAACAATTCAAGCTTTGTTCATATTAGGCCCAAATGGATGAATAATTTTGTTTTACCTTACGTAGATTCCCTCCCTGCATAGAATGAAATAATTCTAGAATGCCATTCTAACTCACAGCTGTACTTTTCTGTTAGGACTCATAAGTTTGTCAGGATTAGTAAGATTTGTTAATTATTTTGAAATGCTATATGTATCTCATGGAAGGATTGAACAAAGGCTAGAAATGAATTAAGCAAAAGCTAATCTTAGAGTGGGGTACTCCACTTACAGAACAGAACATATTTTTTCCTTTTTTAGTATGCTCTTTGCATTAGTACAGAGTACATTTTAGTAACATCTTCACCATTCTTTGCATGTGTAGATGTGCTGATACCAAAAACTAAGACCAAGATAGACATTTGATATCAATGTGAAGATGACTATGAAGCTGTTGGAGCCGAGACATGAACTTTGTCTACTAAATATGTTTTCACATGACTCTAATGCAAACATTTTGTTCTCTGATACTGATACACGTCGCTCGCCACTTTCAAAACAATTCGAGAATTGCAGTTGCTATTTCTTTCCTTCTTGCATGCATGTAAGTGTGGAGGTCAAACATTTTGTGCAGATAATCTTTCATGCATGACACTAACATGTTTGTACATTTAGCAGTAAACATGAATGAGTAAGTTGTATATTAATATATGATTTGCAAATTTATTTATTGCATGAATATATAACCGAACATAATTCAACAAAGTATAAAACCAAAACCGTATCAATAAATTAGATCAACCAAAAGTTTGAATATAAAACATCAACATAATAACACGATGAAAATTGACAATAATATGCATAAACTGAAACAAACTTAATAATTATAGACTAAATTTCAAAATAGTTGAGAAAAACAAATCTGAAATTCATATTAAATTTGTCGGAGTAGCAATGTAGTTACTCTTCATCAATATTCATTGATTTGAGAGTCTTTGGGACTGCACAATCACAATACACAAAAGGACGATGCTTCTTCAAACAGGAGATCTCTAAGATACATCACCAACCAAATCCACAATATTCCACTTTGTTTGACAACACACATCATAACTAGAATTAACTTATAAAAACTAAGATAGGGAGTCATTGAATGAATCGAGTGGCTTGCTGTCTCTCAATCTTCTAATATCATCAATCAAAGCCAGCAAATTATTATGAGACGAACCGCCTTCTTGAACAGCTCCTCTAGCCTTATCCCCAAATTCTCGAGCACGCCGTCTTATATCTTCGGCTTCATCACCACCGTCCATTAATTTTCTCACTGCCTTCTCTATACTATCTTTGTTGACCACCTTCTTTCTCTCTTCAATACCATCCACACACCATTCTGTTGCACCAACTTCAATTCCAATACCCCGCACATCAGTTATCAACTTCTCGTTGTAGAATTGTTCTCCATGTACGGGCCACGTTATCATTGGGATCCCTGCACTGACAGCCTCAATGGTGGAGTTCCACCCGCAATGCGTCATAAACACACCCACTGCTGTGTGGCCCAGGATCATAACTTGTGGAGCCCACCCCCTAATGATCAAACCTTTCTTTTTTTGAATGTTTCTGTCTTCAAATCCTTTCGGCAACCACTTTCCTTTCTCCTCTTCACTCTCATCCTCTTTCCCTTTCTTCTCAGGAACAACCCATACAAATTCGTGACCCGATGCTTCTATTCCACATGCAATCTCGTATAATTGTTTATCAGAGAAATAACAATTGCTTCCAAAGCATATGTACAACACTGAGTTAACTCGCTTTAAATCAAGCCAACGCAGACACTCTTGTACGCCCACAACACTCTCATGTCCCCTTTCTGCTTTCTCTTGAATGGTTTTGCGAATAAGAGAAGCTGGACCGAGATGCCAAGCCTTGTGACCTGTGGTTTTCTCGTAGTGTTCGATGCACTCTTCACCATCAAGTTCAGCAAAGTTGTTGACGATGAGTCCGTTTGTTTTTAGCGTTGTCTCGTGCACCATTTCCATGAATCCGGTGAATGACTTCGGCGGCTTTGTGCACAAGGTGATAGAGTGAGGAAAATTTGGAACAACGAACGAATCCAAATCTGTGTGAGATTTCCATGAGGGGTTTATTCTAAGGGATTCCATGAGGGAGACGGTAAAGATGGAGAAACCAGTGAAGGCAATGGTGGGGATCTTAAGCTTATGACCCAAGTCATAAACCCAGGGGTATATGCAATCAGTGATGATGCAGTCAGGTGGATCCTTCTCCATGAAATCCTGAATTGGTCCGTGGAGGAGCATTGCGCCGTAGTATATCTTGGCTGAGGTGGCGATGTCAGTGGTGGAGGACAAAGATTCAACACCATCAGGGAGGCCGACTTGTTTGGAGGGGAAGTCGACGGTATGAAGGCGAAGGAAGAGGGGATCGGCAAAGGAAGGAGACTTATTGGTGAAGAAGTGGGTGTTGGACGGAGTGGTGATGATTGTGACTTGTTGGGCACGGGACGCAAACAGAGCTGCTATGTCACCCAAAGGAATCATATGACCAGGTGCAAGATATGGAATGAAGTGAAGTTTCAATGGTCGTTCAACTTCAACCCCTTCCATTTTTTTTATCAATTCTCTCTCTTTTAGTTTCACTATTCAGTACTCACCCCTCTTCCTCTCTACTTTTATGTATGTGTCTCACTAATTCACCAATAATTTGGTTTTATATACTTGGCACTTACTATTACTTATTCTTCTCTGTCTCCACGAGACTCACGAGGTGGAATAAAATATTAATTTCTATGATTTCAGAATACAATAGATCTGATACTTAGATTTGGACTTGTATAAGCCACTTTTATCATCATGCCAATGACAGTGCCACTTCTACCATTGATGAATAAAATAGGCATGTACGACAGAATAAGATAGCAATAGCAATTTCATTTTTTTTTTTTTAAGGAAGCAATAACAATTTCATAGAAAGCCAAAATAGTTGGTATCACAAAATCCATTACTAAGTATATAAACCAATGACAGGTATGATATGCAAGGATCAGTTCCTCTGTGGCCAGATTACACACATTTACGCATCCATATCATCTTTGCTAGTTCGACCAAGATCAGACGGTCTAAATTCAAGTATGATATTTTAAATTTTTTTTAAAAAAAAAGTAACATCTGTTAATTATTTTGAAATGCTATATGTATCTCAAGGAAAAATGACTATATGCAAGAAATATACCCCACTTATGGAACATATTATTTTCAATTATTGGTATTCTCTTTGCATTAGTACAGAATACCTTTCAGTAACATGTTCACCATTCTTTGCATACACTATAGATGTGTTGATACCAATAACTAAGACCAAGATAGATAGTTCATACCAATGTGAAGATGGCTACGAAGTTGTTGGGGAAAGAGACTTGAACTTTGTGCACTTATCACTGATGAGTGGTCTTCTCTAAGACTTGATTTTTGAAATTTTGATGAAGAATAACGATTTCAGAGTTCATTTGAGTGGAAAACTTGAATGAATAAAGAAAGAAACTTTGCAAAAAGCACAAGCAAAATTTATTTATCACTCCCTTAATATCCTTGAAAAGATCATAGCTCAGAACACATTAAAAACCAGCTTCTCACAAATTCGGAGATTGAAACTTTGAGACAAAATATAATCTAAAAATATATATACTTATTGCAATTGAGCTACTCAATTGGCTTGCTATCTCTCAATCTTTTGAGATCATCAATCAAGGCTAACAAATTCTTATGAGACGAGCCACCTTCTTCAACGGCTCGTCTAGCCTTTTCTCCAAACTCTTGAGCACGACTTCTGATTTTCTCAGCTTCATCACCGCCATCCATCAATCTCCTCACAGCCTTCTCTATGCTATCACTGCTCAACAGCTTCTCTCTTTCTTCAAAACCAGTCAAACACCATTCTGTTGCACCGACTTCCACACCAATCCCTCGCACTTCTGTTATCAGCTTTTCGTTGTAGAATTGTTCTCCATGTGACGGCCACGTAATCATCGGAACCCCTGCACCAACAGCCTCCACTGTGGAGTTCCAACCACAATGAGTCATAAAGGCACCCACAGCGGGGTGGCTCAAAATCAGAACCTGAGGAGCCCAACCCCTAATAATCAAACCCGTCTTTCCAATGTTTCTCTCTTCAAATCCCTTCGGAAACCACTTTTCCTTCTCCTCTTCACTCTCATCCTCTTTCCCTTTCTTAAGGGGAACAACCCATATAAATTCGTGACCCGATGCTTCTATTGCACACGCAATCTCATAAAGCTGTTTATCCTGATAACGACAGAGGCTTCCGAAGCTTATGTACAACACTGAGTTATCTCGCTTTGAGTTGAGCCAACTCAAACACTCTTGCACACTCACTGCACTCTCTTGTCCCCTCTCTGCTTTCTCTTGAACAGTTTTACGAACAAGAGAAGCTGGACCAAGATGCCAAGCCTTATGACCCGTGGTATTCTCATAATACTTAATATACTCTTCACCGTCAAGGTCAGCGAAATTGTTGACAATGAGTCCATTACTTTTGAGCTCTTTCTCCAGCATTAATCCCATGAAATCTTCTGATGACTTTGACAGTCTTCCAGACAAGGTGATAGGGTGAGGTAAATTTGGAACAACAAATGAACCCATATGAGAATCAAGTGATGGGTTTGTTCTAAGCGTTTCCATGAGACATACGGTAAAGAGTGAGAAACCATTGAAGGCGAGATTAGGGACCCGAAGCTTACTGGCCAAGTCATGAACCCAAGGGTACAAGAAGTCACCGATGATACAATCAGGTGGATCTTTCTCCATGAAATTCTGAATTGGTTCTTGGAGGAGCATTGCTCCTGCGTATAGTTTGCTGGAGGAGGCAAGGTCAGGGGTGTTTGACATGGATTCGACACCGGCGGGGAGGCCAACTTGTTGGTAGGGGAAATCAACGGTGTGAATCCGGAGGAAGAGAGGATCTATATAGGGGAGAGATTTGGAAAGGAAGTTAGCGTTGGAGGGAGTTGTGATGATGGTAACTTGTTGGCCATGGGTTGCAAACAAAGTTGCTATGTCACAAAGAGGGATCATATGGCCTGGTGCTAGATATGGAATGAAGTGAAGTTTCAGTGGTCGTTCAATTTTCCCACCTTCCATTTTTTCTGTTTAATTACCTCTATCTCTCCCTTTGTATGGTTGCTGAAATCACGTTAACAATTATTGGATTCCTCATTCATCCAAGCACCACGTATTTTTCTATTATCTTAATGATAAATAAAAATAGTTTATTTTTTACTATATACAACCATATATTTAACACTAATAAACATTGAAAAAAAAAAAAAAAAACCATGTGACACATATTTGTTATCATTGCGGCAATAAAAACTACTAACTTATTTATAAATTTACGGGATAAATAGTTTTCATCGATAAATAAAAAATAAAATAATTTGAAATTGAAAAACAATGGTCTATCACCCGTGCATTGCATCGGTTAACACACTAGTAATGTACTATAACATTATTACATAGTCAAGATCCTCTTCATTTACGAGGGAAGTATTGGATTAGGATTATAAGGGATTTTAAAAGATTTTCTAACTATGAAAAAGTCTTGTGGTATTCAATCAAGACTATTTGCAATTTAAAAAAAGTCTTAGTGATATTCAATCTGTCATTTTAAAAAAGTTTTGAGGTATTCGATCAAGACTTTTTATCATTTAAAAAAAGTTTGTATTCAAAATCATTCAAATTTCGAAGTATTGTTTAATAAATTGGATTTTGTGAGATTTTCTAGTGAAATTTTAACAGGAAAAAGTCTTTTCACGAAGATATGAGATTTAAGTTTACTATCTCTTTCTTATCCTCTCTCCCCCCCCCCCCTTAAAATTTATAAAATCTTTTGAAATCTTATAAATTTATAATCCTTTAAAATCTTATGATGTAAATCTATTGAAATCCAAATTAAAAATCCTGATAGTCTTTTAAAATTATTAAAATCCTACAAAATCTTTAAGCATAAATTGTCTTTTAAAATCCTAATCAAATAGATCCCTACAATTGTCTCCATTTCCTCAATTTAGAGAGATATAGACATAGAAAACCTTGAAAAAAGTATAAAATAATTAATAATTGTGGAACTTATTTAATTAAAATATCTACTATATTTTTTGTGTTTATATCTCTTCAAATTACATCCTCTATTTATTTTGACAAACTGAAAGATCCTCGTTAAGATCATTAGTAACATTATTATTACATTTATTCACCACCTAATTATCTCCATTATCATCTATGACACGTTTCTATCTCTTATAAACGAACAAGAAAAACAGATCGAGCAAAATCGAACTCATCAAAGCTACTGTTCAAGTGAGTCACACGTGCATAAAAAAAAGGTAAGTGAGTCACACGCGGATAGTAAGTGCGCGTGTTGTGGTGAGAGCGCACGTTAGTTTCTTCCCCCACCAATTCGGTGGTGTGCCCCCTTGTCCTATCCTGTCCACATCTCAAAATCCACCGCCCACCACACCACCACCCAATTATGTTACCCAACGCCTCCAACCACCAAACCCAAAACCAATTCATTCTTCCTCTTCTTTTTTCTCATCGTCACTCTTTCTCCTCCTCCTTACAATGTCTTCCCCTCCTTCAACCACCACCCCTCCTCCTCTCTCCGATCCCCCCACCGCCGTCCCCCTCCCTCTCGCGCTCCCTGCTCCACTCCCTATCCCACCCTCCACCCGCCGTCTCCCTCCTCCCTGCTGGTCCCCCGAAGAAACACTAGCTCTCATCGACTCCTACCGTGAAAAATGGTACTCTCTTGGCCGCGGTAACCTCAAAGCCACTCACTGGCAAGAAGTCGCTGACGCTGTTTCAAATCGTTGCCCTAACGTTACTCCGGCGAAAACTCCTGTTCAATGCCGTCACAAGATGGAGAAACTTCGGAAACGTTATCGTACTGAGATTCAACGTGCTCGCTCGCTTCCTCATTCGAGATTCAATTCCGCGTGGGTTCACTTTAAGCTTATGGATTCCATGGAGAAAGGTCCTTCTCCTGTTAAATCTGAAAACAATGATTCTGATAGTGAGGATGAAGATGAAGATCACGATCAAGATCTGTATTTAGATATCAAAAATGGTCATGGATCTAATACTAGAAGTATCAATAAGTTGTATAAGAACGGTTTCGGTGGTGGTTTCAGTGGTGGTGGTAGTGGTGTTGGTGGAGGATTTAGGATTAGGTATCCACCGGCACAACCTGAATCGAAATTTTCTTCTGATCAGAAATATAACCCTAATCCTAATCTGAATCAGAACTACCATACTCCACCGATGGCAACGGCGACAAAGGGATATGGGAACAAGAGGGAGAGAGATCCATTGACTGAGGTTGTATCTGCAATTAAATTGCTGGGTGATGGGTTTGTGAGAATGGAGCAAAAGAAGATGGAAATGGCGAGGGAGATTGAAACTATGAGAATGGAGATGGAAATGAAGCGTACTGAGATGATTCTTGAATCTCAACAGCGAATTGTGGAGGCGTTCGCTAAGGCAGTTTCCGATGATAGCAATAACAACAACATCAACAAGATGATGAAGCCTATAAATAAGAGAATTCCATCACCACAACAACCATAATGTTCAACACTCCTTAATGGACTTGAACTGTTTGCTCTAGTAAGTTACAATATTTAAGTTTAAGCTTTTATTGATTTTTGTTTTGTTTTAGATGTTTTGTTTTGTTGCCACTTTTTTGTAATTTGAAGTTAAGATACAGAAATGTGCAACTTGATCTGTTTTAGGTTGAACATTGGTGAATTATGAATGTAACTTTAGATTTTCAGTTTCTGCTCATGATCTTCATGCTGTCTTTCATATGTTTTAGTGAAATAACAAAATCACATGCCACAATAGTTGTTTATGTTCACCAAAATAAAGGTTATGTTACGTGTCGTTTATTTTATTTATTTTTATTTTTGGTCAAGTAGCCTAGCGGCTAGAGAAATTCACCTTAGAGGTGAATAAGTGGGGTGTTCGGGGTTCGTACCTCGACCCCTGCATATATTATGCGTGGTTTATTTAGATTCATTATTACATGTGTTTTAAGAAAATAAGGTTGACCTGCAAAATGAATCATACTCAGAGTTCCATCATATAAAAATAAGTTCTGGTGGAATTGTAATAACGATTATAAATTCTGTTCACAGTTTAACAATATTATAGTTTTTTATTCATGTGCATGTGATGTATTTTGTAAAAGTGTCGAGGCATAACTCTTAACAATTTTTTAGTCTAGGACTTTATGTGATACTACTAAATAACTGTCCTGGTTAAATGGTTTATTGGTTTAAAATAATAGCAACACTGGATGATCCCATTTTGATATACAAGAATATATCAGAAATTCAGGGATATGGCAATTGAGTCATTGAGAGAAATATGAATCGGAAGTGCTTCAAATTTATGCAAAAGGAAGAAGTAATGCTCAAGTGAAATTTAGTTTCTATTAAATAAATATTGTTTAAAAAGTAGTTTTTGTTAAGTAAAGACATGCAGGTTAGAACATGACATTTTGTTGAGTATGAAAAAACAGAAGTCCTACTAAAGACCCTCGTAAAGATCAGCTAGAAAAAAGAAGGGTTGTGAATTATGAAAACAATCTTCAACTCATTATTATCCTTGCTAGACAAGCAGAACAGGCGCTTCCTTCCTGTAAGAGTGCTACCATTGTATCTCCCTTCCCCTAGGACGAACATATAATTTCGACAACTAGAACTAGTGTGTTTATGCACTCCTTTTGTCAGTCTAGTAATTGGAATAGTGCAGCATGTTTTCTCTGGTCCAAATAAGGCCCATCTCCTTGTCTTTTGGGCCATCGATCATGATAACTTTTACAAGGCCCCAACTTTTCCCTCCCACAAGTACTTCAGAAGCACACATCTGAAAAATAAAACTTTCTTTTCCGTTTGGAATTTTTTTGGGAAAACACATGTATTTTCCTGTCTGGAAGTGTATTTTTAGAATCATGTACAGTTTTAAAGAAACGTCAGGTTGAGCAAAGTCGGGCCCTTTTACAATTTATAACAATTTTATTGAAAGTGACTTTATGCATGTTTATGGTGGTTTGAAGAATACAGCGTTCTCATAGTTAGTGCAGGCCATACGAAACCTAAACCCTGTTTGGATGTAATTAACAAACATAAGTGCATAGTTAGTGCTATAACTTTATCAGTTATCTGATGCAAAAATTGCATTGTATAAACTTTTTCATCAAACTGAGTACATCAAAATAATCTAATTACGCCATTCAATATTGTGAGCTTAGTTGTGAGCAAATATAGTGGATGCATTTGCTTAAAGTTATGGCTTGCAACAAGATTGTGAACTTGGGTTTTTGTTTGGCATGTTCTTCTTGGGGACACACTGAATATTTTACCAGTTTGTATCTTGTTGGTGTTCTGTTTTTTGTTTGTATGCAGACTATCTTTTGTACAGTCCTGCTTTGTTTAGCTTGGTACATGTTTTGTTTTAGCTTGGCCTTTTTTATTAGTACAATTATTTGGCTTATCCCAAAGATACTCTGTGTTGAAGCCAAAAATATATAAAAAAAAAATATATATATATATATATATATTCAAGTGGATGGTTTGCATTTCTTTATAAAGGCATCATATGAAAGATAAATTTTATCATATCTTATAAAAATATGGTGGAATCTGCCATGGTAATCATCGCCTGCTCAGCTATGACATGGGCTTATATTGCATCCTCTTCCTTCACATTGTTGACAATGTCAAGGAAGGAAAATTGAATGTCTAATACTTTTGGATGCTAGTATATGATATTTATTATGGGATTTCTTTTTCTATTTTCCTGGTTGTTTCATTCTTTGTTGAATTATTTTCTAATCATTTAAATAATAATATATGGCACATACATCATGGCACCTCTATAGCCTTTGTAATTTTTTTTAGGGAACCTCTAGCCTTAGTATTGTAGTGTTGAAATTTTGTTGTATGTTGAGTCAACATGTCCCTTGTTGTATTGCCGCCACTGTTGCAGAGTTTGCATCAAAATGTGGTGTTCTTCTCCACCGTTGTTGTGCTTTGGTAACCTCTTCGTCTACTGGCCAACACCACTCTCCCTAACTTTCTCCTTACCCTCGGTGCATTATCTCATCGCGCAAATCTCATCTCCATCTTTGTTTGTTCTCTCTCTCCCTCATTTCTGTGGTTTTCGAACCCCTCCCTCTGTAGCTGCTTCATGCATCATTGTGATCTCTCACACTGGCTTTTGCATCGTTTTTGTGGCCCACATGTGAATTAATGGAGGCAATAGAGAAGGAAACAACAACGAAGGCATTTTGGTTAGATACTTAGATCTAAGCAAAATTTTGTGACTTTAGATAGAGGAGTAGGTATGACTTGTGGTATTTGATAAAAGAACAACACTGAGTTCACGTATGCTCCATTTAGTCCATTTAAGGCATGGATGTATGACATGTGACAAAATAACAATCAACGGTTAAGATTAAATTAAGTGTTTTTTAATTAAAAAAAAAATCTCACACAGTAACTCTCTGCAACACACATTCACGGTCTCTTCCTTTTGATGGCCCCAATCGCCGCCCTGCACCACCCTTCTATTTTTTGCTGTAATTTTTCTAATAGTAATAAACAAAGAAGACAAAAGATTTAGGTTTCCATCTTTTGGCATGTCAACAAGTCTTGTCTATTTGAATTAGAAGAAATAGGAAAGAGGGCAGATGGCAAATCAGTAGGATTCTGTGAATTTCATCAAGATGGATCTTGTTGGAGTGTTTAATCTTCATTTGATTTCTTTACTTGTTCCATCTTTTGGAATTTTAGAATTGAAAACTCTTATATGCAATTCATTGGTAGAGTTCAGATCTGCTTGGGAGAAGATAAGAGAGAAACTTGATTTGCAGAGCGGCGATTGGCGGTGGGAAGAGAGAAGGAAAAGGGATTGTGTATGGTAACTGCCGACCACTGGACAGATTTTTTAAAAGTTAAACATCAGCCTTTGGATGTTGTTTTGCCACATGTCATGCATCCATGCCTTAAATGGATTAAATGGAGCATTGACTAAATTGAGCATACCTGAACTCAACAACACTACCCTTTCGATTAGCCTAGTTTGCCAAAGTCATCATTGATTCGACCTGAGGAAATCACCATCTGAACACTACTCTTTTTGTCTGGCCTAACACGACACAACAAACTAAAACAAATGCCCTTTTTTCTTTTTTATCTTCAATATGTAGGGACTTCTACATTGCAAATAATTTTAAGGTGTACACTGTACACAACTTATACAAAGTTTGCATAGTTGAATTCACATGTATAATATGACTTTAGAAAAATTGAAAAAGAAAAAAGGTTATCTAAATATAAGTTTTGCTTGATAAATGTAAAACCAAACAGGCATTTGCACATATAGGGCAATACAACAATGTTTTTTGTTGGTCTTAGCCTCGAGTTGGCCATTATTATGTGATGCTTAACAACAAATACAAATAAATAATGTTGATATCCCTATGAATCGAATGACTTATGTCCCCTTTGTCGTTTAAGATCATCAATCAATGCCATTAAATTTTTGTGGGATGAACCGCCTTCTTGAACAGCTCGTTTGGCCTTTATTGCATATTCGTGTGCTCGCTTTCTGATTTCAACGGCTTCAGCTCCACCATCCATCAACCTCCTCACAGCCTTCTCTATGATGTCCCTACCCACTATCTTCTTCTTCTTCATGAAGCCAATGAAGCTCCACTCCTCCACACCAACCTCCACACCAATACCCCGCACCTGAGTTATCAACTTCTCATTGTAGAATTGTTCGTCGTGCACTGGCCACGTGATCATTGGAACCCCTGCACTAACGGCCTCCACGGTGGAGTTCCACCCGCAATGTGTCAAGAATGCACCGATAGCAGGGTGGCCTAAAATCACCACTTGTGGGGCCCACCCCCTTATGATCATCCCAATATTCCTATCTTCAAATCCCTTTGGCATCCACTTTTCGTTCTCGTCATTGCTCTCATCCTCTTTCCCTTTCTTCTCGGGGACAACCCATATGAATTGGTGACCCGATGCTTCTATTGCACTTGCAATCTCATACAACTGCTTATTAGTGAAATGGCAAAGGCTCCCGAAACATATGTAGAGCACCGAGTTGGGTTGCTTTGAATTTAGCCAACTTAAGCACTCATGCACGTCCACTGCACTCGTTTGTCCTCTATCTGCTTTCTCTTGAGTGGTCCTACAAATGAGAGAAGATGGTCCCAAATGCCAAGCTCGATGACCCATTGTTTTCTCGTAATGCTCGATGTACTCTTCTCCATCAAGTTCAGTGAAGTTGTTGACAATGAGCCCATAGCTTTTGAGCTCTGTTTCCAACAGTGGCTCCATAAATTTGGTCAACGCCTTGGGTGGCATTGCATTCAATTTGATAAAATGAGGAAGACCTTGAATGACAGAGGACTCAAAGTCGCGTGCCTTAAGGGATTCCATGGCACATATGGCAAAGAGTGAGAAACCGTTGAAGGCGAGTCTGGGAATGTGAAGTCTGTTTGCCAACTCATCCACCCACAAGAACATAAAGTCAGCCACAATGCAGTCAGGCGAGTCTTGCTCCACAAAGTTGTTGATGGGTGATCGGAGCAGCATGGTGGCATGGTGTATTTTACAGGAGTTGTCGACATTGTTGACAGAGGCAAGGTTTTCAACACCGAGCGGTAAGCCTACTTGGTGCGAAGGAAATGGAACAGTATGAAGGCGAAGGTGGTTGTGGGAAGGAATGGATTTGAGAAGGATTTGGGCATTAGAGGGAGTGGTAATGATGGTAACTTGGTGACCGCATGAGGCAAAGAGTGTAGCAATGTCGCATAGAGGGGTCATGTGGCCAGGTGCAGGGTAAGGAATGAAATGAAATTTCAATGGACGTTCTTCTAAATTTAGAGCACCCATTGTGATGGCATAGACAATCTGAGTTCAGATTGCAGGTATTTATAGTTGGAAAAAACCATTTACATTGTTTAATTGCAAATTGTTGTGGTGTAGTTCTTGTTTTACTCTTGCCGTCCTCTCATGTAGATGTCCTTCCCTCTTGGCCAACATTCTTACATTTCTTTCGGCTTTTTTCCAATGCCAATGATTTAATTCGGTTATGTATTACAGTATCTAACACAAACACCTTGTCAAAGGACATGTGATGGTTACGTTGGGACCTCAGCCACACTTTGTCTTGATATAGTGAACTTGTTCCTTGATCTTGTTCTTGGGATGCTTAGATGGGGAAAATTTAAATGTTTAAATATATTTTTGAAGTTTATATTGTTGACGATATTTAAATTAGCCGTCATGTTTAAATTTGATTTAAGTAAAATCATTGGAACTAACTCCTTGCGTTCTTCTATAAAACAAGTAGAAAGCATACAGATATGCCCTATATTCCATTACATTGTTGACGAGGAAAATTGTATGTTAGCTCTTATTGGATGCAAGCATGGATATGATGAGTTTTATTTATTTATTTATTTATGTTTATGGTTATTTCACCTGTGAGTTGAGATCGTAGTATTCTTGTTTAAGTATTAGGTTTATATGCTCTTTTGGTCCCTTAAATATTTAGTTGGTATCGCTTTGGTCCTTTAACTAAAAAAAGATTGTTTGAGTACTTTATCTTTATCTCTGTTACCTGTTTTGATCCCTTCTGTTAAAAAAATTCAAATAAAACGTTAGGATTTATACTATTCATCTTCTTCATTCTCCTTCCATCCTTTTCTTCATGATCTTCATTATCAACACACCAACCAGAAGAAAAAAAAACTTTTTCATCATCTTCATCAAATCTATAAACATAATCAATTTTCATAACTCAATCAATAACCAATTTTTCCATTCAAAAACATCACTTTCAATCTAAACAACACAATTTCTCAATCCCCCTAAACCAAATCAACCAAAATCTTCATATCTATTTCCTAATTTTTTTTTCCAGATTCAATAACAATAGGAAAATCCCATAGCTGGTCCTGTTTTTGAAATCAATTATCAAGGTAGTGCAAACCGAAAACACAAAATCGAACACAAAAATTAGCAAACTGGAATCCCAAACTTAAAAACGAAAATTAAATTCACCATAAACTAGAATCACAAACTTGGAAACAAAAAATAAACCAACATTTCCATAATATGGAAAATGGGTATCACAAACTTGAAAAGGAAAGCATGAATGACAGCAAAGATGCATAAACTGAAATTAAAAATTAAAAATGCATAAACTGAGTTATTCAAACCGATTTCGTGTGAAAAATGGGTATGAATCCACTTTCTTCTCAGTTGAAATCAGAGATATAATAAAAATGGATTGAATTTCTTTGAGATTTAACACATGATGAGTCAATCAAAAGGGCAAAGAAATGATTCATGCGGAAATTGGTTTAAATCCGAAAATGAATTTTTTGAAGGATTGGTGATGATGATAAAGGATTTACATTGGATTTGAAAATGGAGTTTTTTTTATTCATAAAATAGTGATGGAAGAGATGATGATGAAGGTTTCAGGGTTTGTTTGTTGTTCTTGATGAACATGATGAAGATTAAAAAAAGAACTGAGTTTTTATTTTTTTTATTTTTCTGGGTTTAAATATGTATGAAGGTGATGAAGATGAGGGAGAAATAGAATGAAGAAGATGAAGAAAGGAAAGATA
>Ga0315914_1005259_pt1 | contig 18920 bp, 5 predicted proteins | sample MpolenodulesMG_FD_203920 | JGI IMG/M metagenome (GOLD analysis project Ga0315914, IMG submission 203920) | Medicago polymorpha root nodule microbial communities from Los Angeles, California, United States - elongated nodules | ecosystem: Host-associated > Plants > Roots > Nodule | place: USA... | reverse complement strand
AACAAAATCAATAAAGAAATGCCTTATTATTTATATATTCACAATATATATTTATATCAATATCATGATACAAAGCCAAACTCAATCAATATAGATTGGCTATTAGGGCTTACTCCAACAGTACACATTTCATAGCATGCTCAAATTAGAACTCATGGATATCATTTTTTCAACGACCAGTTTTAATACAGTGTTTACACCAAAACTATTTAAATAACACAATATTATTGGGTTATTTATGTCTATTACTAAATTCATATCTTTATTTCCTCTTTTACTTTTACTCTTACCAAACAACCAACAAATCATCTCACTTTCTTCTTACTTTCTTTCCTTTAACCTTCTTTCCTCTAACTTTATTTCCTTCTACTATCCAAACATACCCGAAGAGAAAGGTTTTCGGGGTGGGTCCCATGCTTTAGGTTTCTCTAACCGCTATTTCTTCGCCTGTCAAACGAAAGAAATTAAGACTTTCTTCTTATAATCTGTCACAACTATCTCTCTCGTCTCAACTTCTGCAGAAACAAACAGGTTGTTAGTTAAAACTTATTCAATATTTGAATTATTTATTTTAAAATAAATTTATATGAAAATATAAAATGATATTGATTGATTGAATACATCAATTTAAGGGATTTAGCTTCAAGTGTAATTCATTTTGGGTATTAATGGTTGACATTTCAACACATGCATTTTATTTTATTTTAGAAAATTTCATCACATACATAATTTGTTACGGTATGCATGAAACATGAATTGTCAGGTTCACCAACAATTTGTTATACTCGGGTTCGTGTGAACATCTGCTACTAATCCAACTAATGTAATAATAAAAAAAAAATGAAGAGTAATAATAATAATATGTTTAAATATATAAAAAAGTTTAGGGATAAATATATAAAAAAAATTAATTAGTATCGCTTTAACAAAAAATTAATGGACTTTTTAAAAATGTATTATCATTCTTTGCCGGCTTATTAAATCTAATAGACATCCTTTCTTCAAAACAAAAAAAACTAATAGACATCCTTCAAAAATAAATAAATAAATAAACCTAATAGATTATTCTTAAAAAAAAATCTAATAGTCAATTTTATTGGCTTTTCTCAGAGGACACTTTTATTAACTTAGCTAGTTTAAGCATTTTTAAACCAAATAGACTCTAAAAGAGTCTAATTCGAAACATCGGTTAAATTATGTATAAGATTCGTGTGACTTATTCTTATCCTTATTTATGTGTGTGTCCAAATGTTTTTTATTTGTGTTTGTGGCACCAATCAAGATTATCTTTAGATAACAACTGTTTTTTTTAGGGGAATTGTATATAACCCTTATACAATAGTGTAAGTTTTTCCCTCATAAAGAAAAGGTATTGTATAAGTATTATTCAACCGTTGCTCTCAATTGTGTTTTTTTACAAGAGTTGCTCTCAGTTGTTGATGGGTTGTTAGGTTTTATAATTAATGCATGGGAGAATGACTTGCATTGGAGTCGTGGGTGGGTCACACAACAATTTGACATCTTTAGAAGTTAGAAGTTTTATTAATACTAATTTCAATGTGCATCTTTCCCTTTCTTATGAAAGCGACCATCACTAGGAAACAAAGTCAGTTTTTCCACACCACATGTTTGTTCTTCTGAAACATAATTACATTCTTGCACCTCAGATTTCGTATCAAAGATAACTAAGCATAAACAATTATTTGCATTATCAGTAAGCTTAAAAAGCATCTCAAAGGACGGTCATTCAACGAAAAAAAGGTTAAAGATGCATCATGAAAGAGACGTATACTTCCCCAATAATATGTAGCTAGTTATATATTATATATCCTACACCCTAAACTCTAAAACACTATATATTCACCCTAAACCCTAAAACACATATATTTGAAAAGTTTCTACTGTTACTTTGGTAGTATATAATGTATAACTTTTTTAAAGAGGGTATTTAATATATAACTAGCTACTAGTGATTTTTTAATTTTAAAAAGCAATAGCAATTTCATTAAACCTATTTCCCCTATAAAAAAACTATTTGGATTTAATGATATGCGATTTTTTTCTGTAAAAAAATAACGTAATCCAAACGCAAGTTGATATGTGCAACTATTTTATGATAATGTGAATTTTGAAAATTTCAATTTAAAAAGAGTAAATATGATGTCACAATAAGAATAGCTCGGTTGATATTACATCATATTTTAGACGCAGAGTTGAGAGTTGGGATTCTAAAAGCTAAAGCATGTATCTATATAGGAAAGAATTTCTTTTCCTTTTTTGATGAAAAAAGGGCAGCAGCACCTTTGACTTTAAAATGATAACGCCATTTAATAACTAAATAAAGAACATCACTTTTCTTTAAAATTATCTGTCCACACATTTAAGATATTGTTAGATTCTCCTTTCATGTTTTATTCGTCTTTTTGCAAATGGCTATACATTCTTTTCTACTTATATCCTTCCTTTTTTTTTACTAATAATTGTATCCTTCATTTAGATTGTCATGTTTATAATTTATTTTTAGGTTAAATATGTTTTTATCCCTATAATATAACAACTTTTTATTTTAGTCACTTTAAAATTTTCCTTCAACTTTTAGTCCCTATAAAATTTTCAATTACTACTTTTGGTCCCTATTTTTAAGTTAATTTTTGTATTTTTTTTAATGAAATTGTGCATAAATGTGTGGAATATTGTAAAATAAATTCCAAAAAAAGAAATAGAATTTTTTAACAAAACACAAATTAAATATGGATTTTTAACCGTCAAAAATATAAAAATTTATATTAAATTCATGTTTTGCTAAAACATTATAAATTTTTTTGGGTGAGATTCTTATAATATTATGAATTTTTTTACAAAATTTTATTCAAAATATGAATTCTATATATGAGTTTACTTTAAAGGAGGGACCAAAAGTGAAGATGGAAAAAATTTTAGGGACAAAAATTTGAAGAAATTTTTTAGAGGGATTAAAACGAAAATTTGACATATTTATAGGGACCAAAAATATATTTAACCCTTTGTTTTTTTGTAATGTAATTTAATTTTAATTCAAAATATTAGTTAAGTTTTATTTTTTTGAACAAGATTAGTTAAGTTTTAGAGTAAATAGGCAATTACCCCCCTGAAATTGTAAGTTTCGTCAATTACCCCCCTAAAATTGCACAACGTTAATCAATTTTCCCCCTCCGTCAAATTCTTCTGTTAGTAAATATGACGTTTTGCAAATACTCCCCTGAAGTTTTGCACTTATGTGCAAAATGCCCCCCGAACTTGAAAATTTATATATTTTTCTTATTTTTGACTCAAAAGATATTAATGGCAAACAATTAACAGTTAACTTAGAGTATACTCTACAGATGGAGAAATAGAAATAGAAGATGTCATAGAGGAGGAAAAGGAAATAGTAAAGAAGATGATCATAGTTGCACTTTGGTGTATACAATTGAAATGTAAAAATATGTTTTACATCGAACTTCATTTAAAGTCCCTAATTAATATGTAATAATGTTAAAATTTCATTCAACTGTGAGTGAACCTATCTATATGGTAATTTAGCATACTGTACTATATTGGATAAATGGGGTTCTATTTGTTCTTCATGCTAATTAGATTGGATAACTATCTTAATTCCAAGATAAACAATTCATGCACTTTTGTGAGAATTTATTCATGGTAGCGTAAATTGGCTAGCTAAACATTCATGATGCAGGAACTTATGGCTTCAGTTTGGCTTATGGAACAATGAATTGCTCAAGTTTGACATTTATTCAAACGAGCCTAATAAAAAGCACGAGTCTTCCCTTGTTATGAAAGAGTAACGCTCGAATATAGATCATTGATTTTTAGGAGTATTTTCAATATGTAATATCAAAGAGAAATTAAGTATATAAATTAAAGGATAAAAAAAAAAAATCTAAATTTTCAAGTTCGGGGGGCATTTTGCACATAAGTGCAAAACTTCAGGGGGTATTTGCAAAACGTCATGTTTACTAACAGAAGAATTTAACGAGGGGGTAAATTGATTAACGTTGTGCAATTTCAGGGGGATAATTGAAGTTTTGTTAATTTCAGGGGGTAATTGACGAAGCTTACAATTTCAGGAGGGTAATTGCCAATTTACTCTTAAGTTTTATTACAATAAAAAGTTTCGACTTCAATAGATAAAACATTAGACAACGGACATAATTAGATTCTATTTTTATCTTATTTGCTAAAATAATTTGAGTGCCAATAGAAATTATAATTCATTATACATACACAACTGAAAGCTTAATAGAAATCTCTGTTATGAAAATTGCTAACATATGTTCATGTTAAGGAACAACAAAAAAAATTGAAGTTAATTATTCAAAATTTTAAATGTACACAAATTATTGGTTTTATAATAATATTTTTACATTTGAGTTCTTTAATATATGTGTTGGTATGACAAAATTTAATAAAAAATTTAATATATATATTCAATAAATGTTAGTAATTAATTTTGTAGATTAATGGTTAATTCTTTATTTGGGTTTAAATTCAGGACCTTCAACACATTTTCTTTTAACTAAAATCACTTGAGCTATTTGCATGGACGGATCCAATTTATGCAATAATGTGGCTATATCACATTAGACTTTCTCCAGTGGCGGAGCTCTGAAGGAGCCCAAGGGAGTAGTGGCTCCCCCCAATATAAAAAGATAAAATAAAATTACATAGAAATATATCAAAAGACATCTCATATTTGGGAAAAATTACTAGACCCTCCTTCATTTGGTTTCCCCGATTGGGTAAAGTTGTATATGACCGTTATGGTATAAGTATTTTTCTCCCCCTAATAAAGGTGTATATAACCTTTATGTTATAAGTATTTTGCTCTCTCTAATATTTTAGGCAAGATCTGCCACTGAACTTTCCCCAAAAAAATTTACATATAAAAGATGTCTATTAGAACAAGTGAAGGATGATCATTTTTTAAAGTAATAGAGAGAATAAAATGTTAGAGAAGGTTGACGGTTCATTTTATTTTAATTAACAATTGTTAGGGTGGTAAATAGATATGATCTAATAAAACTAACCTAAATACAATTACTAAAACTTTTACTTTTAGTGAAATAGTACATAATCCTAATTTTATTGGATAAGTTTTTTTGCTGCTATTATATTTTAGCCACAACAAAAAATTAGGGTTAGATCCCCTTATGACTATCTAAATGTGTGATGTCATTTCATAATTAAAAATCTAGAAGAGAGAATGTCATTCAAGTGCGGAACATCTTCTGTGACCCAAAACCAATAGCATAGTACTAGGCTACTAATACTTCAATAATTTATCCAGCAAAAGGTGAGGGCCAACCCTTCACCTGAAATTTCATACACTAGAGGTTATGTCGGTAATAGATCAATCAATCACTTGGATGATAACAACATCAATTAATTAGTATCATAAATTTAATATTTTAATATAGGCAGATTGATAACTTGCATGCAACCAAACAAACTGAGGACAAGAAGTGCATAAGAATGTTAGAATGTAACGTCAAGAAAACAATTAATTATGAGTTATGCATCCTAAACCAATAGATCACCGAAAACAGAAAAATACAGCACCATACAAAACCAGACCATATATATCGTTGATTATTATACTATACTATATACTATACTTTTAATCAAAATAAAGGTTTAAGCGAAAGAGATGCCGACTAAAAGAAAAGGAATGAAAAGCAAACACTGACTAGAGAGTGGTGGTGCTCGTTGGTGTCCTCAAAAGCCGCACTTCGAATTGTCTTTTTTTTTACCACGTTTATTTTGCCAAATTATTTCCCATTGTATGAACAAGAGAAAACATTGCATTAGTAGGATCCACCCCATGTGATCCGTCATTAGGTCAATAAGATGGCCCTTAGCAATGAATGTTTAAACAAGATTATTTCTTTCTTTATGGGAGCCAAAAGCGCAACAAAAAATAGTAAAAAGAATAGCATAGTATATGAGGCATGACATTATATATATAGTTGTTGTTGTAGGTGCGGAGATTCGACTGTTTAGCTCGAAAGAGACGTTGTGTTTGTTGTTGTTGCAAGAAGTGGTTGGTTATTGGATTCATTCTATGTTGACGGTTGGTTCATACACCGCACTTTAGACATCCAATATAGGGATGTCAATGGGTATCCATGGGTACAAGTAATATGATATCCGTCCCCGCCCCGTTGGATAATTATGGTACCCGTGTCCATCCCCGCATCCGTGCAGGTATCTCTATACTGGTAATCCATGGGTATTTAGATACCCACAAATATTTGCGGGTACCCATGAATTTTTGAATTAACATTTTATTTTTACAAAGAAAAATTCATTTTTAATTACCTACAAACTTTAACTTTTAAAGATCCATACATAACATATTCCATTCAAATTTCATAATCCATACCATAGTCCAACAAAAATCATGATTCTTACATAATCCCAAGCAAATTCATCATACCATAATGCATATGATTCTTATATAATCTATACAAATTCTTGAAGTAAAATAAAAGGATAAAAACATCCAACATCCAAAAAGCATAAAAACCTTCAATTAAAAGTTAGAAAAGACTAAAATCTAAATAAACATCCAAAAATTCATATACATTCCAAGCTATTTTATATATACACATGAATATTTTAGTAATTTACTTAATTTATTAACGGGTACGGATACCCGCGGGCACGAGTATAATCTGTGTCTATGCACATAAAATAACTGGTAGTTAAATACCTATTTATTATACCTGTGGATACCCGTTTAGCTACCCGTCGGTGCCCATGACGGATTTTATCCGCGGATACCCGCGGGCACATATTTTTTTGCCACCCCTAATCCACTGGTGTTGTTTTTATTTTTTCGTATCACCTGGTTGAGTTGACATACACTTTGTGTAGATTTACTAGGTTAGGTTTATGTCCTCCCAATTTATTTTTGTATTTCTTTTTTCTTTTTTTTAATAATATATATGAGCACTTGACAATGATGGGAATCTGCAAGACATCCCAACTTAGTTGGAATATCTTCTATTCCTTTTATCAATATGCTCTTGATTTATAAAAAAAATAAAACTCCACATTCCCCAATTATTTAAGGAATGAATTTCTAACCACTATTAGACTACTTGACAACAACAAAAAAAGAATAAATAGTATAGCAAAGCTATAATTGTTTCGACCTATTAAAATGGGCTATCCTGTATCGATCAATCGTCAAACTGGAAAAATTGTAGGGATTGAGTTTTATATAGTTAGCCCAAATTTTTCTAGGGTTTTTAATGTGGGCCTAAATAATTCGTTGTATATTCAGGCTAGCTCGTATGACCTACGGATCATTCTTTTAACCCACAAAACGAATCATTTTTTTTAAATGTTTCCTTAGGTGGTTTATTATCAAACTAAATAATAAAAGTAAAAAAAAATCAATGAATCAACGCACAAATATAAAAGTAATTGTATCAACTTGTTTCGTTATTTATATTTTCAAAGGACAAACATATAAATATCTCTGGCAAGTGTAATTTAGCTAAAATTATTTTTCAAAAGGTTTTAGTTTGTGACATTTGAAAAAAAATTGTTTTGTGTTTAAATATATTAAAAACATTATTTATTCGAGAAGTAAATGATTTCTAAAGTACTATTCAACGGTATTATCCATTAGAGATAAAGTATTCGAATTTTGTTCAAGCATCTCACGGACTCTTTTGATGCGCTGACAATTTCAACAACGACTCTCCTTCTCTTCTATATAAGAACCTAAGCAGTTGAAAAAATATACAAGACTTCTATAAATTTACTAGTGTCAATACTCTGTCAAATTCAAAAGCTCACAAACACTTAGAAAAGTTCTCCCAAACTTTACATCCTAGAATTTCTTAAGTATTAGGAGTCAATTGAGCTTTAAGTTAGTTTGCCATCTGATTTAATATCAAGTGTAAACACTATCTCTTTTAATTATTAAACTCTGATTGTAGAAGTCATCTTGTGTGAGGCAAGGAAGTCTCTTGTGTGTTTGAGCAATTGTAATCTTTGTGTGATTATAGTGAAAAATCTCTTGAAGTGCAAGCAGACTGAGCCAACCTTGGATTGTGGGGCAAACCAAGGTAGTTGCTTGTGTTGTCTATCCTTCTCCCCCTCTCTCTGTATGTCTTCTGATTGCGCACCCTGATTTTGATAAACACTTAGAAAAAATCAACACAATTCAACCCCCTTTCTTGTATTTTTCCCACCTTCAAATTTAGCAATGCAATCCTTATTCATTAAATTTAACCGCCTTAGACCAATACCAACGAGTTGTTTAGGTTGTGTGATAGTATTCCAACCAACAGTTCTCGTGAGCTTAACTCAGTTGTAGGTTGTGTGATAGTATTCCAACCGACAGTCCTCGTGAGCTTAGCTAGTTGGTAGGGACAATGCATAATATATGTAAGGTCCGGGGTTCGAACCCCGAACACCACAAAAAAGTAGTATTCCAACCAACAACATAAAATATTATTTCATTATCGGTTTCTCTCTAAACAAATTTTCGCTCCATTTTTTGAATTTTATCAATGCAAGCCTTAGGCCCACTTCAGTCATCATAGGGTATATTGGGGTGGCTTTTATAGCACTCTTGGCAAGAATCACACTACCTGCAAAAGTTAGCTAATCAGCTTTCAAAGACGAAAGCTTAGCTCTAACTTTCTCAATTAAATAATGGTAATCATCCCTCCTTGATGTTTTTCATGTTAACAGGAGACCAAGATATTTTCTAAGGCTGTGAGTTACCCTAAAACCACAAATCTGAACAAGTCGCTCACACATACCTCAATCAACATTCATAGAAAAGAAAATATTAGTTTTTTCTTGACTCACTTGTTAGCCATACATGCTCCCGAAAAGATCAAGAATTTTAATTACACTATTAAGCTGTGATTCTGTAGCTCTAAACAACAACAAATCATCTGCAAACATAAAATGTGATATCAATGGACCCGTTTTCCCTAATCTTGGCGCTTTCCACTCACCTTCTGCGACGATATGGGAAATAAGATGAGAAGGTTATCCATACACATAACAAACAAATAAGGAGAAATAGGATCCCCTCGAAAGATACCTCTCTTAGGATGGAAAAAAAATCAACTATGTTAAGAGTCCCACATCGGATAGGAGATGTCCTGACAATAAGTTTATAAGTGGGAGCAATCCTCATCTCACAAGCCAGTTTTGTGGGGTTGTGTTAGGCTCAACCATAATTTCTAACATGGTATTAGAGCTGGGTTAAGGATTGTGATGTGGGAATTGGACCTAGGCCCATGCTAGGCGTGAGGGTGGGTGTTATGTGGGAATTGGACCTAGGCACACACTAGACATGAGGGTGGGTGTTGAAGTTGTTTGCAGTTCCACATCGCTTAGGTTCTCGGGAGTTGGGTTAAGGATTACAATGTGGGAATTGGACTTAGGCCCACGCTAGACGTGGGGGTGGGTGTTGAAGTTGCTAGACGTGAGGGTGGGTGTTGAAGTTGTTTGTAGTTTGTTGTTAGTCCCACATTGCTGGGTTAAGGATTGTGATGTGGGAATTGGACCTAGGCCCACGCTAGGCATGAGGGTGGGTGTTGAAGTTGTTTGCAGTTCCACATCGCTCAGGTTCCCGGGAGTTGGGTTAAGGTTTGCGATGTGGGAATTGAACCTAGGCCCACGCTAGACGTGAGGGTGAGTGTTGAAGTTGTTTGTAGTTTGTTGTTAGTCCCACATCGCTCAGGTTTCCAGACTGTTAAGTGTATGAATATATTTGAGTACCCTCATCTTTTAAGCTAACTTTTGGGATGAGATCCAAGCTTATTAAACAAACTCTAGCACCATTCCATTTGACACTAGTTACAAAGTGCATAATAACATTAACTAATTTATCAAGCAACTTGATCTTGTTAAAATTATATTCTCCAAATAAACTCCCAACTCAACTTGTCACATACTTTGGATAGGTCCACCTTGATATCAAAGTACCCTTCTTCCCTTTAATCTTATTCATGTTGTGAATTATTTCTTGCGCCACCACTATGTTTTCATGAATGATTCTTCCTGGCACAAAGACGCAATGATGGGAATGCTATTCTTAAGTCTTTCCACAATAACCAACCTTGCTAACCACTTTGTAAATTGTGGTACAAAGAGATATTGGACGGAATTGGTTTACAAATTCTGGCTGAGCTATTTTTGGAATCAAACAAATGTTAGTTTGATTCACCATAGATATCTCACTAGGATTTGTCACACCTTTTTAACAAAGTCACAAACATTCTTCCAAAATGAGTGTCATTTTATCAAAAAAAAAATAATAGTAAATGTCATTCCATTTTCAGTGTAATTTTTTTTCTATAATAACCCCTATGTACAATATTTCCAAAACAATATATTTCACTTTAATTTATAATGATGATAAGAAATGCGTCAATAGTATTTAAAACGACATTCATTTTAAAAGAAAATGAGCATTATATAATGTCATTTCATAATTAATTTAAGAAAATCGAAAAGAAAAGAATGTAATGTTAGTGCGGAACATCTTCCGTGACCCAAAACCAATAGCAGAGTACTTCAATTATTTGTCCAACATAAAGTGAGGGCCAGGTGGCCAACCCTTCATCTAAATTTTCATATGCTAACGATCAGCATCACAAGCGGTTATGTCGTTAGTGGATTAATCAATCTGTAGGTGATCATCAATTTACAAGTGCATAGATAGAATCTCTACAAGTAACTAACAACATTAATTATCATTCAAACCTCTCAAAAAAACCTATTCTCATACAAAATATATATTATTAGTGTGTTAACCCGTACAATGCATGGGTGTTAGAATATTATTTTTTAATTTTAATTTTTTTATTTATCGAGTGAATTTTTAAATATGTTCGTTTTTTTACCGCAATAATGACAAATATGTGTGCCATATTTTTTATGTTTATTTGTGATAAAAAAAAATATCAATTGGTTTCAGATCGTCACTGATGAAGCCCCGTCGCGGTTGACCTCTCAGAGTCTTGGTGTGAGTTGATTCTACTGTGGTCAGTGGTTTCGTTCAATGTCGTTGTTGTCTTGTACTACTCTGGCGCCGACGCGGTTATGAGTTCGTTTTTTGTGGTGGATTATGTCAGATCGTGAGTTTTTTTTATCTGGTTTTGCTCTGTTTTTTTTCCGTTTATGTTTATTGGTGTTTGTTTTTGTTTTGTTTTGTGGAGATGAAGATGGATGGTGGCTTTGTTCGAGCTTTGAGATTTGGTCTGAAAATCTTGAATCTGGTTTTCCGGATTGAAGATATGGGTTCTTTAGTTCTGGCGTTGTTCTGTTGGCTGCATATGTCGATTCAACATGACTTTGTTTTATCCTGATGTTGCTCGAAAGGGATAGGTGCGTAGATGTTCTGTGTTCACAGTAGTAGTCGTTCATCGTACCTAAAAGATTTTATCTGATGTGATTGCTTCTTGCACCGCTGGTGGACTATGATAGATTTCTATCGTTTGTTCATCCCTCGATCTGGACTGCAACTGAAGCTTCAAGACCACTTCGACTCTGTGGATTCAGTTCATAATTGGTTGCTTTTCCTCAAAAGGGTGTCTATGGCTTGCTCAAATGATGAATATATGTCCCTGGTTTTTATGCATCAGTGAAAAATATATTTCCATTGTTTGTCATGTACTTTTTTATGTATTAGTTACAATTATTTGTCCCGTGTTTTTTAATATTTGTCCCGTGTTTTTTAATATTCATCAATTAATTTATAGATGAGGGAACTCAAGAGCATATTGGTTACCTAATATTGTTTTAACACTTTCTTCTTTTGTTTAGTTCCCATTAACCTATAATACATAAGACATAGGTTAGGCTCGCCTAGTTTCCCTCTTCTTTATGTTGAAAAGGTGTTCACCTAGTTTCCCTCTTCTTTCTTTGCTTTTCGCTTTTTTTTTGGTTGATGAATTTGGATAATGCATCTTGCATTACTTTTGCTTAAAAATAATAATAATACTTATCTATGACAAATATTTTCCCATATGTTTTGTATGATTCAATGATTAATAGTTATTTCATACTATTTTAATATTTATCATTGACAAATATATTTGTCCTGTGTTTTTTAAGTATCAATAACAAATAATAGTCTCTTGTTTTTTCTTAGTGATATATGAATATTTGTTTTGTATTTTTTAAAGTAGTGGTAACAAATATTTGTTTGGTGTTTTATTTTTTATTTTTATCAAAGATAAATATTTATCTCTTGTTTTTTTATGTATCAACAACAAATATTTATCCAATTTTTTTATGTAGTTATTAGTGACAAATATTTACCTTATGTTTTTGTATATACCAGTAATAAATATTTGTCTCATATTTTTTTACGTATCAGTTTCTAATAGTTGTTCCATTTTTATGTATCAGTTACTAATATTTATCTTATATTTTTGTGTCCTGTGTTTTTTTTATATTTATCAGTGACTGTTTATCCCATGAATTTTTATACATCAATGACAAATATGTGTCACATATTTTTTTATGTATTAGAGATAAATATGTTTCTCGTGCTTTTTAATATTTATTAGTGTAAATTGTACGCCTCGTGTTTTTTTATATATCAATTAAAATATTTGTCTTGTGTTTTTTTTATACTCTTCCCTGATAAATGTTTGTTGCATATTTTATTTATGTATCACTAACAAAAAGTTGTCTTATATTTTTAAAAATTTTTATGTATAGGAGATTTTATTTGTTTGTTCGTAGTTGTCTCATTTAATTGATTAAAAAAAGTATGTATAAGAGATAAGAGATTTTCTAATTTTTAGAGTACATGATGTGGCCTCTAATTCACTTTCAAACATTCAAATTTTATTTTTTAGCTAATAAATACACATGTCATTGTTTCAATTAATTAAAATTTTATTTGTTTTTTAATAAATTAAAAAAAATCATAACAACCTTTGATTTTCATATTAATATCTGAATAAAAAGATTTTTTTTAAATGATTTACAATGCATTTATTCACAACCATATATATTCAGTTTGGTAACTTAAAAAAAATTTTTTTTTTTTTGGGCCAAGTAGCTTAGTGGCTAGAATTCTCCTTTTTCAAGGAGAATAAGTGGGGTGTCTGGGGTTCGAACCCCAGCCCCTGCATATAACAATGCATGTCCCTGGCAACTGAGCTATGCTCACGGGGACAAATTTTTTTTTTATTCATTTTATAAGGTTATAATATAAAAAAAAAAATATACTTAATTGGTAGTGTATATCATGATGTTATTTTCCCATTAAATAATTTGTAGTTTGATTTTTGAATCCCTAACAATATATGATCAACAATTCATTTATTGTTATATAAATGAGGGTGAATCAAATTCAAAATTGCCATATATAATGATCGCTAATTCATGGTAATAATTGTTGTTTGCATACGAAATTTGAATTTTATGCCACATATATTTGTATTCTCAAATGTATGTTTAAGAGAAGAGATTATTTGAGAAAAGTTCAAAGACACTTTTTATAGATCTTAAATATTAAGTTTTTACAAAAATTGAAGTATTTAATGCATTAAAAATTAAGGTTTTTTTTATCATTTTTTAAAAAGTAATTTCTTAATTTGAAATTACTAAAGATTATCCACCGAAGACACTTGCTAATACGACCATTATTATTTTAAGCAGATTGATAACTTGCATGCAACCAACCGAGCACAAGAATTGCCTAAGAATACAAAACTATATTAGTTGATTATTGCGGTATACTCCTTCCGGTTCTATATGTAAAAGAAGGTTACCATCATAAAATAAAAAAAAGGTTAGATTAATAAAAATTGATGTATTTGACTTAAATTTTAGACCAAATACATCAACTTCTGTTTGTTCAACTTGAGCATCAATGTTATCATATTATTTGTAGACATTTTGGTCTTGTACATTATTAACTTAGATGTTGTGAGTTTTTTCGCAGATTCATTCTTTTTATTTCAACGTTGTTGAATTTATGATCGTATTTGATGTACATTACCAATTTAAATTAATGAATATTGTTTTCAATTTGAAAACAAAAGGAATGAAAAGAAAAGAGATGTTAAAGAATGGTGGTGCTCATTAGTGAACTTGGCTATGAATAAGCGTCATATCAACGTAGACTTGGCCCAAGGTAGATCTTAGATCTTACTAATATTGAAAGAAAATTGTTGTATACACATTTGAGAAGGCTAAAACACACCAGTAAATTACTCAAATGCCACCTCGGCAGTTAACTGCCACAGAAATTAACCGGCGGCAGTTAACTGCCGAAATTCAATATAATCCATCGACACTTAAGTGCCGTGGAAATCAGACCCTTCTCTTTTCTCTTTCACGAGTAGCTTTCTCTCTCTCTCTCTCTCTCAACATTTCATGGAATCAATGTTGAGACTTGACACTGGTTTCATTTATTTTTTAATTTCTTCAACACTTTATGTGTTCTATTGAAGAAAACAAGATTCTCTCCTTTTCAAGATGCAGATTGTTGTAGTGGTGGGTTTGTTAAAAATCATTCCAACTTGAATTTGTCTCAACACCTTGGGTGATTGACAAATCCACACCACACTCATTGCCACTGAGATTGGTGCCGATGTTGGTGTCATACCCACCACAATTAATCAAATTCAACTTTAATTAAAATCAAAAACAATCAAAAGAAAAAAAATTTGGTGTCAAACGTAACCGACACCTGCAAGCTTGAATCGATGGAGAAAGAAGAAAAATTGTGAAGCTTGAATCAATTGTGAAGAAAAGACGTAGTGATGGTGGTTCGGCCACAGATCAAGAGGAGGGAAAAATGGGTTTTTCTTGTTCCATTCTAGGTACCAATTAGTTCGTTTGCTGACATAACCTACATGCAAAGCTTAGTTGATAAAGGAATGGAGAGTTTTGAGGTTGAGAGAGAGAAAGCTATCGTGAAAGAGAAAAGAGAAGGGTCTGATTTCCATGACGCTTAAGTGTCGATGGATTATATTGAATTTCGGCAGTTAACTGCCGCCGGTTAATTTTCGCGGCAGTTAACTGCAGAGGGGACATTTGAGTAATTTACTGGTGTGTTTTAGCCTTCTCAAATGTGTATACACCAATCTTCATGTTGAAATTATAGGCTTCTTTGCAATCTAAAAAATTCATTTTTGTTTATTAAATGTGATCAGAGTAACAATGTTTAATGTGAATAAGTGGGGTTTTAAGTCCATTTTTGCACTACGGATTCCCATGCGCATACATATAAAATATATTTATATGCTATTGTTCACAAGTTTTAGCCCAACTGATAAAAACGTCGAAATTGTTAGGTCGGACGTTATGAAAGTCAAGTAGAATGTATTGGAAAGTAGAGAATAGTAGAATGTTTAACTCTATGAAAGTCAAAAAATTGACGTTTTTAATAAAAACAATTCTATTTTTGACTTTCCTAACTAGTGCATCGGAGACACTAGTTAGCATGACCTTGAAAAAAATTGGGGCTATAAAGACAATTTAAATTTACCATGAAGGAAATAGACAATTTTACCGCTGAATCTATGAGATAAAGTTACATTTCAGTTACCTCAATTACTGTTTTCATTACCCCATAAAATTTTGAAAGGGAGGTTAAAAAAAACAACTTTAGAAAATGATCTTATTGTAATTTGTTTGGATTTTCATGTAACATATATAAGACTAGGACCCTTTTAAATTTGCATACACATTGCTTGTAAAGCATTCATTAATGTGAATTATCTAATACAATTTTATTTTGTATATCATGTTTTGTATGTATTTACTTCTATGGGTTACACATTAATGCATACCATATCTCAATCGGTCAACATGTCTTCTTCTCATGCTGCTAGCCACGATTTCAAATGATGAAAAATTCTTTCATCTCTTTATTGTGCTACCAAATTAGGGATCAATTTGATAGTTAAGATAAATAATTCAATGATCGATTTGATGGTGAGTGAAATAATTCATGGATCATCTTGATTTTTAATGAATAATTCAAGGATTGACGTGATAATGCAACAATTTGTAATGAATTTCATTTAAAAAATCCAAAAACTATATCGAAATTTTCGATCAATTTCGTCTCTGAATACATTACATCTAAGTTGACAATACATTTTTTTTTTGTTGAAAGAAAGTTGACAATACATGTTAGCATTTAACATCACATGTCTTCACCATTGACAATGAGACTTGACGGAGAGATCAATTTAACCGACGTTTGTAAAATTCAAAAACATTTTAATTATTAAATAATTTGCAGACGAAATTGAATTACCTGCAAATTCAAATATGAAAATACATATTCACTCTTTTCATATATTAGAAAAATAGGACCAATTCTCTATTTTACGACAACCATCACATTTTGTAAATAGTATATAATATGGTAACATGTATAACTTATAGGCAGGCCAAATTAATCTCTATTCATTGGTTGCCTGTTGGATTATTATGTGTTTTAGTATACAAAACAATGACTTTAATAATTATGACTCACTATGAGTTTTTTCAATCAACTTCACCCTTTGGCTAGCTTGGATTGGAATATTACATTATCTTGTGTTTTAGCTTGGAATATTACATTTGACTGAATGTCATCATCTGCTAGTATAGGTCTAGAATCGATCACTAAGAACTATATTAATATCTATATGTACAATGACACGTATGTTATTCACCAATATAAGCTTTCAAAACAACTGGTTCATTGTTTGTATATGATTTTTCTTCCACCACATTAATTGTTCTTAACTAGTATGCATATGCCAAGCAAAGTGGCATTTTGTTTACGAGTTCTTGTGGTAATATGATCAAAGACTACATATATAAGCTATTGCACCAAGAAGGCAAGAAGTTTGTAACCCGAGCTTGGAACTGCATAGCAAGCTAACATAGGTAAGATTTATATAATAAGAACATTTGATAAAATTATCATTTTATTGATTTATAGCTATTTTTAATATATGTAAAATGAGCAATTTTGACATTCATTATGAAATATTAAATGGAGGAACTACATTATCTTTATCAAGTAGAAATGTCGGTGTATTTGTGTTTATCAATAACAATTTATCATAAATACAAAGTAAAAAATATTGACTTAGAAGTAGGGCTGTTCAAAACCGAACCAATTTAATAGAAAAACCGTAAACCGAACCAATCCAAACCGAAACCGTAAAAAATCGCATTTGGTTCGGATCTAATCGGATCATTTTCTTACTCAACCGCATGGTTTGGTTCGGTTTGCGGTTTTCATTTAACCAACCGAACCAAACCAATCCAAACTGCAACATAAGAAAAATGTTAATTAAACATATGTCACATAGACCAATACTCATAGAAACTCAGTGGAAACTTTTATAAAATGACATATTTTTCTCTTGTTAGGTTCATTCTTTGCATTTTTATTTAAAAACCGTATTTATGCGCTACTTGAAATTTTAGAGAATGACAAAATCTTAGTCTTTTGCATTTCTTACAAAATATGATTACTTTTTGTCCACATTTTTAACTTGCTCTATGTTGTTGGAAACATTATAAAATGAAAATGAAATTGTAATATTTGATGAAATTCAAAACATTGCTGAAAATATGTTGTGTTTTAGCTTTTTAACTTGATTTTCATGTTGGAAACAAAAAATTGTATCGTCTCGAAAAAAACTGCACCAACCGATCCAACCGAAACCGCATTGGTTTGGTTTCATTTGATTTGGTTCGGATTTTATCTTTAAAGTCAACCGAACCAAACCAAATCGCATACTTTTTTATATTGTAGTTCGGATGACTTTTACCCTCAAAACCGAACCAAACCGCACCGCAAACACCCTACTTAGAAGTGATACACGGTGTATTAACTAGAGATGGTAAAATTGAAGAAATAAATATTTAATATTAAATTTAAAATTCAAAAGAAAACTTGTTTAGAGCAATTTATTTTCAAATGTATCATTCAATTATGGGAGTAAAGATCATCTCTATTTCACAAAGTAAAATAAAGATCATCTCTATTTCACAAAATAAAATAATAATGTCATTTAGAAAGAGATAAACATAAATATAAATATAAATAATGGATCATACCATAAACTGAATTTCACCATTATTTTTTTTTAATAGTAAACCCACTATCATTAGTTATTTTTTAAAATTTTGTTGTGTCATTATTTTTCAAATGAAAGAAATAGAGACGATTTTAACTGAAGAGGATCAAGAATTTTATGGGATGTTTATTTCATGGATTCAAAAATGAATCCCAAAAACAAGTCTCTCAGACATAACTTTTAGAGGAATAACTTTCTTGAAAAAGTGTTTGGATATAACATTGCTAGTTTCCAAAAATCTTTAGTTTTAAATTCATAAAAATAATTTATATATCTTATTTTCAAGATCTATTCCAAAAAATAGATATTCCAATTAACTAAAATACCTCTTTGCCCAACTTGATATCATCGTTATTATGATTTGTGAAGTTAGTCTTTCATATCATTTTGAAATAATGGTTTTATCTAATATATAGTAGTATATATTATGAGCAAAAACAAAATTTATGTATGTGAATGTGAGTATGAATACATGTATTCATACGAAAAACAATGATAAAAAAAAGGCTTAAATGTACTTTTCACCTCCTATGTTTCAAAAAGTTGCGATTTTGGTCCCCTTTAAAAAAATTGATATTTTGACCCCCTAACTTTTGGACCTCTTTTGATTAGCTGATTTTATGTCAATTTCTCAGTCTCTGATGGTGTAAACTGACATGAGGATAGAAGGATGCTGATAAGTGGAGTCCAAACTTGCATGGTGTCCAAACTGGCATGATAAGTGGAGTCCAAACTGATAAGTGGATCCTTCTTTAGAGTGGCCAAAAGTTACACCATACCAGTTTG